>OLNO01000225.1_pt1 | contig 62777 bp, 56 predicted proteins | sample 1672861 | NCBI WGS metagenome assembly OLNO01 (sample SAMEA3136731, study PRJEB25190) | human gut metagenome | reverse complement strand
ATATCTCATTAACAAATTAGAAAAACTTGATGATCTAAGTAAAAAATGATAAACTTATCATGTAACTGATGGATCTATGTGGAGAGTGGGAACCTCCGCAGAGGGTTCAAATAAAAAAAGGAGAAAAAGTTTATGAACAGAGGGAAAATGAAAAAAGTTCTTGCACTTATGCTGACCTTCATTTTTGTAATAAGTGCAACCGCATGCGGTGGAGCAACGAAGTTTGATGCAGAAGCTTATGTAAGAGGCGTAATGGATGCTAATTATAAGCAGAAATATGACGAGTATGCGAAAGCCCGCGGTATTTCAGAAAAGGATGCAAAGGCAGAGATTGAGGATACATTAGACGAGCAGGTCGATACAGAGCTGAGCGGACTGGAAGCTCTGGGAGATTTTACAGAGGAAGAAAAGCAGGAATACAAGGATATGCTTGTAAAGATTGATAATCTTGCAAAATACGAAGTAAAAGAAGCCAAGGAAGATAAGGATGGCAATTTTACAGTAACGATCGAGGTAACTCCGTCTGATGTATATCAGACTCTGGAAGATAATTCAACTGCAGTTGCACAGGAGATGATGGATCAGGGACAGGATGTAAGCCAGGCGGATGCAAGTATGTTCCAGGATCTGCTGATCCAGAGTATGCAGAAGTCGATCGATGGTAATACATATGGTGATACAACGACGATCGAAATTGCTGTAACAAAAGATTCTGATGGTCAGTACGGAATCAGTGATTCTGATATGGAGAAGATCTCCACAGCCCTGTTTCCGGGATCAGTCTAAGAATAGAAAGTCAGTCTGAAAAATCAGATGAAATGAAAAGGTTCTGTCATGGAAGTACCGGAAAGATAGTCTTCCAGACAGAACCTTTTTATCTGTATGAGATAAGAGTGAGGATGAGACAAGAGTGATAAGAACGGAGAAAACCCGCTGACCTTTCGGCCAACGGGTTTTCGGTTTTTTATAGTTATCTAAAGGAATGAGAGTTAAAGTCTGACACCCCGGGTCTGCCGGGATGCCATCACTTTATGAGGGGGGAGATAGTTGTTAATCAACTATCTGACATTTAGTATAATCATAAAATGTGTCCAAATTATGTTTAATTTATAAAAGAAAATTAAACTTCCTTATGATTTTATTAAGAACTAAAATAGTGATTCTTTGTCAGATTCGGAACTAAAAGACAATATATATAAAAAAATAAGCAAGAAATCAGAAAAAAGTAAAGCCCATTTTTTATTGGAAATAAAGGGAAAATTAAGAAAATAAAGAGTGGAAAGGAAAACTAAAATTGTTAAAAATAGACATTTGAAGGGCGATGTTTATTGATTAATCATATAAAATAACCTATAATAAAAACAAATTGATAGAAAATTATCAAAGTATAATAAGAACTGCACAAAAATATTGAAGGAGGAGCTATATGTTAGATCAAACCTACTATAAAAAAGCAGATGAGATCATTTCGCAGCATGGACTTGAACCGGCTTCACTGATTCCGATCATTCAGGACATTCAGAGTGAATATCGGTATCTTCCACCGGAACTTCTGAGGTATGTGGCGAAGAAACTTGGGATCAATGAAGCAAAGGCATACAGTGTGGCAACATTTTATGAAAACTTCTCTTTTGAACCAAAGGGAAAGTACATTATTAAAGTCTGTAATGGAACTGCCTGTCATGTCAGAAAGTCAATTCCGATTTTGGAACGGCTTTATAGTGAACTTGGACTTTCAGAAGAAAAGGCGACAACGGACGATATGTTATTTACACTGGAGACAGTTTCCTGTCTTGGAGCGTGCGGACTTGCTCCGGTTCTGACAGTAAATGATAAGGTTTATCCGGGAATGACCCCGGATGCTGCGGCAGAACTGATTCACGAATTGAGAGGAGCGGAATAAGTATGGAAAAAATTACGAGCAGAGAAATACTTCATCAGATTCGTGAAGAGGCGGCAAAAAAGATCAGCGACAGCCGTTGCAGGATTTTGATCTGTGCAGGAACCGGGTGTCTGGCAGGCGGATCAGGTGAGATATACAGGCGGATGAGCGAACTTGCAGAAGAAAATCCGGATATTGACGTGGAATTTGGACCGGAGATTGCTCATGGTAGTGGCCCGTTGGAAGTGAAGAAAAGCGGATGTCACGGATTCTGTGAAATGGGACCGCTGATGCGGATCGAACCGGCAGGAATCCTTTATACAAAAGTAAAGCCGGAAGACTGCGATGAGATTTTCCACAGAACGATCGAAAAGGGAGATGTTATCCGTCATCTTTTATTTAAGCAGGATGGGATTGAGTATAAAAAGCAGGAAGAAATCCCGTTTTATAAAAAGCAGACGAGAAATGTACTGAAAAACTGTGGACATATTGATGCAGAACATATAGAAGAATACATTTCCACCGGAGGATATGAGGCATTAGAGAAAGTCCTGTTTGAGATGACACCGCAGGAAGTGGTGGAAGAGATTTCAGCATCCAGTTTAAGAGGAAGAGGAGGCGGTGGATTCCCAACGGGATATAAATGGTCACAGGTAGCCCGTCAGGAAGAAAAGACCCGCTATGTAGTCTGTAACGGTGATGAGGGAGATCCGGGAGCATTTATGGACCGGAGTATTATGGAAGGAGATCCGCATAAGATGATCGAAGGAATGATGATCGGGGCTTATGCGGTAGGAGCCAGAGAAGGTTATATTTACGTGAGAGCGGAATATCCGCTGGCGATCAGCCGTTTGAAACGGGCAATTTCACAGGCAGAGGAAAGCGGTCTTTTAGGCGATCATATTTTAGGAACAGATTTTTCATTTCGCCTACATATTAATCGCGGTGCAGGAGCATTTGTCTGCGGAGAAGGAAGTGCATTGACTGCGTCCATTGAGGGAAAAAGAGGTATGCCGCGTGTCAAACCGCCAAGGACGGTGGAACAGGGTCTGTTTGGAAAGCCGACGGTTCTTAATAATGTAGAGACCTTTGCCAATGTTCCGATGATCATTAATAAAGGAGCAGAATGGTTCCGTTCCATCGGACCGGAAAAAAGTCCGGGAACAAAAGCATTTGCATTGACAGGAAGTGTTCGGCATACAGGTCTGATCGAAGTGCCGATGGGAACGACCCTGCGGGAAGTGATCTACGATATTGGTGGTGGCATCAAAGGAGACGGAGCGTTCAAAGCGGTGCAGATCGGAGGTCCGTCAGGAGGATGCCTGGTGTCGAAAGATCTGGATGTCAGTCTGGATTTTGATTCATTGAAAAAAATGGGGGCAATGATCGGTTCGGGCGGACTGGTTGTGATGGATGACCATACGTGCATGGTGGAAGTGGCGAGATTCTTTATGAATTTTACGCAGAATGAAAGCTGTGGAAAGTGCGTGCCATGTCGTGAAGGAACAAAGCGTATGCTGGAGATCCTGGAGCGGATCGTGGCAGGAAATGGAAAGCTGGAAGACCTTGATCTGCTGGAGGAACTGGCGAACATGATCACAGAAACTGCACTGTGCGGTCTTGGAAAGAGTGCGGCACTTCCGGTTATGAGTACGCTGAAAGTATTCCATGATGAGTATGTGGAGCATGTGGTTGAAAAGAAATGTGCCTCCCATACCTGCACTGCATTACGAAAGTTTATCATCAGTCCTGAGCGGTGTAAAGGATGTTCAAAATGTGCGAGAAACTGTCCGGTCGGTGCGATCAGCGGAAAGATCAAGGAACCATTTACGATCGATACGGAAAAATGTATCAAATGTGGAGCATGTGCGAGTGCCTGTGCATTTGGTGCGATTCATATTGAAGGGTAGGAGGAACAGAGTATGGGCTATATGACAATCAACAACAGGAGAGTGGCTTTTACAGATGAAAAAAATGTCCTCTCAGTGATCCGAAAGTCGGGAATCGATCTTCCTACGTTCTGTTATCATTCAGAACTGTCAACCTATGGGGCGTGCAGGATGTGTGTGGTGGAAGATGAACGTGGAAAGGTATTTGCATCCTGTTCAGAAGTACCACGGGATGGTATGGTGATCTATACAAATACACCAAGATTGCAGCATCACAGGAAAATGATCATTGAACTGCTGTTGTCATCCCATTGCCGTGACTGTACAACGTGTGCCAAAAATGGAGTCTGTACGTTACAGAAGCTGGCAAGCCAGTTGGGTATTTCAGAGATCAGATTTGAAAATCATAAGAAACCACTTCCACTGGATACCTCTTCGGATTGTGTAATAAGAGACCCCAATAAATGTATTCTCTGTGGGGATTGTGTGCGTACCTGTGATGAAATCCAGGGACTTGGCATTCTGGATTTTGCTTTCCGGGGTTCAAAAATGCAGGTTATGCCGGCATTTAACAGAGAGCTGGCAGAGACTGACTGCGTAGGCTGCGGACAGTGCAGGGCGGTCTGTCCGACCGGTGCGATCAGTATCCGGCAGGATGTTGATCCGGTATGGAAAGCGTTGGCGGATAAGAATATCAGAGTTGTGGCACAGATCGCACCGGCTGTCCGGGTGGCGATCGGAGATAAATTTGGAATCCCGAAAGGTGAAAATACACTGGGACGCCTGGTGGCAGCTCTGCGACATATGGGATTTGATGAGGTATATGATACAAATTTCGGGGCAGACCTGACGGTAATGGAAGAGTCAGCAGAATTGCTGGAGCGTTTAAAATCCGGTAAGAATCTTCCGTTATTTACTTCCTGCTGTCCGGGCTGGGTGAAGTTCTGTGAGAACCGTTACCCGGAATTTCGGGAAAATATTTCCACCTGCCGTTCTCCGCAGGCAATGTTCGGAGCATTGCTGAAGGAAGAAGCCCGGATGAAAGCGGCAGAAGCGGAAAAAGAAGGACGAAGCCTCCGCAAGACGGTTGTGATCTCGATTATGCCATGTACGGCAAAAAAAGCAGAGATCAAAAGACCGGAGCATTTTACAGAAGGGCAGCAGGATGTAGATTATGTACTGACCACGACAGAAGTGACCCGTATGATCAAAGAAGCGGGAATAGATCTGTCGCAGATCGAACCGGAGGCACTGGATATGCCGTTTGGTCTGTCTTCGGGGGCAGCAGCGATCTTTGGAGTAACGGGTGGTGTGACCGAGGCAGTTCTGAGACGTCTGGTACACAGCAGCAGGATGGAAGATCTGCAGGACATCAGCTTTACGGGAATCCGCGGGATTGAAGGAATCAAAGAAGCCTCCATCCAGCTTGAGGACAGAACGGTGAAAATTGCAGTGGTGAATGGTCTTCGCTGTGCAGAAACACTGCTGGAGAGGATCAAAGCCGGTGAAGTCCAATATGATTTCGTAGAAGTGATGGCATGTAAAAGAGGCTGTATTGCCGGTGGTGGACAGCCGGTGCCGATCGGACCGAGGACGAAACAGGCCCGGCTGGATGGAATGTATAAGATCGACAGCATGGCACAGATCAAGAGATCTGATGAAAATCCGATCATTGCAGAGGTTTATGAGGGAATCCTGAAGGGGAAGGAACATAAATTGCTGCATAATAGATAAAAAATCGCCTTATATCAGATGCACAGCAACTGGTATAGGGCGATTTCTGAATTATGTCGGATTATCGGTTATCAAGGTAATCTTTTACAAGAAAGAGACTGGAAATCCAGGGTTATTTCAACACCAGTTTCAGTACCTCAGTCACTTTTTTCACCGGAACGATTTCCAGCTTATTTTTAACCTCATCGGCAACGTCATCGAGATCCTGTTCATTGTCAGCAGGAATCAGAACCTTTGTGATTCCTGCACGCTGGGCGGCCATAAGCTTTTCAGGAAGTCCGCCGATCGGCATGACACCGCCACGCAGGGAAACTTCTCCGGTCATGGCATATTCCGGGCTGACTTTCTTCCCGGTGAGAAGTGATGCAAGAGCTGTTGTCAGCGTGATTCCGGCTGATGGACCGTCTTTTGGAACCGCACCGGCAGGAACATGGATATGGAGGTCGTGGTCATCAAGCACTTTGCTTTCCTTTGGATAAAGTGATTTTACAAGACTCAGTGCAATCTGAATGGACTCCTTCATTACATCTCCAAGCTGACCGGTAATAATCATCTTGCCTTTGCCCGGAATCAGTTTACTTTCTATAAATAAAATTTCTCCGCCCGCTCTTGTCCATGCAAGTCCGGTGACAACTCCCGGTTCAGGGGAAGAAAGTTTCCGCTCATGGTGGAGCTGCTTTTTCCCAAGATATTTTTCGAGATTTGTCTTAGTGACTGTCAGTGTTGTTCCCTCATTTTTAACAAGTTGGACGGCAGCCGTCCGGCAAAGAGTATCGATCAGTTTTTTCAGGTCACGGACACCTGCCTCCATTGTGTATTCATCAATAATCCTGCGAATCGCTCCGTCGGTTACTTTCAATGCATTTTTCTTAATTCCCATGGCATCGAGAGCCTTTGGAAGAAGATGTCTGCGGGCAATCTGATATTTTTCTACTGCAGTGTAACCGGAGAAATTAATAACCTCCATACGGTTGAGCAGTGGTTCAGGAATCGTATCCAGTGAGTTTGCAGTGCAGACAAAAAGTACATTGGACAGATCGTAAGGCACATTCATATAGTGGTCAGTGAAAGTGCTGTTCTGTTCAGGATCAAGAACCTCCAGAAGGGCACTGGCAGGGTCTCCGCCGTAATCTTTTGCAAGTTTGTCAACCTCATCCAGTACAATGACCGGATTGGAGACACCGCTTCGCTTGATTCCTTCCATGATTCGTCCGGGCATAGCACCGATATAAGTACGTCTGTGGCCACGGATTTCCGCCTCATCACGGATACCACCAAGACTGATCCTTACATATTCTCTTCCGAGAGCCCGTGCAATACTTTGCCCGATACTGGTCTTCCCGGTTCCAGGAGCACCAACAAATAAAAGGATCGAGCCATATTGCTTCCGGTTGAGAGCCATAACGGCGAGTTGCTGGATGATGCGTTCTTTGACTTTTTTCAGACCATAGTGATCTTCATCAAGAATCTGCTCCGCCCGGTCAAGATCGATCGGGGTAAACTGCGGTGCTTTCCAGTCCAGGCTGGTCATAAAGTCAAGGTAATCATACAGAAGACCGTACTCATGGCTGTCCTTGCCTTCCTGCTTCATGCGGTTCAGCACTTTTTCAGCTTCTTTACGGGCTTCGTCATTCATGCCGGATTCTTCAATCTTTTTCTCAAATTTCCGGGTATCGGAAATATTTTCAGGGTGAAGTTCGTCCAGTTCTTTCTGAAGATAACTGATCTGCTTCTTGATGGCTGCCTCGCGATAAAGCTGCTCCTGATCATCTTTCTGAGCTTCCTTTGCTTCGGTGGAAACTTTGGCAACCTCCATAAATTCGTTGATGGCAGCTTCGATCAGCGTACAGCGTTCCCGGCGGGAATCCGTTTCAACAATGGCATATTTTTCTTCGGGGCTGATATTCAGATATTCCGAAAGGGCAGATCCGAGATCATACATATTTTTCCGCTGTAAAATGAAACTTCTTGCCCACATTCCCCACTGGTATCCCTGGACAAATTTCAAAAGTGCGGCACGTAAACGGAGAAATTGAGCCTTCTCTTCTTCTGCCGTATAGTCATCAACCTCTGCACGAATAGATGCGTCTGCGAGAATCTGACCATTTTCCACCTCGACATCTGAAAGATCAACACGCTCCAGCGTGCGGATCTGAACACTGTCATCGTCTCCGAAAGCCTCTACTCTGGCGGAAATGCCGACCGGACAGATATGGTCAGCGTCCAGTTCTTCAGCGTCATCTTCATTTCTTAAGAAAGCAAAAAGCAGCTCACTGCCGACTTCAAGCTGCTCGGATGCATTTTCAGTAAAAAACTCTTTTTTGAAGTGATAGGTGACATCGGGAAGAAATAATATATTATAAATTGGCTGTATTACCATAGTAATTCTCCTTTCATCTGATAGATTATTAGCACTCTTAACTAATGAGTGCCAATATATAGTAGAAACCTAGCATAAAAATGTAAAAATGTCAATAGAGGCAAGGTTGACTTTTAAAATGGTTTCGTCTAAGATGAAAACGATAAAATCTGAAAAGAACGGAATAATACGATGAGACAGTTAAGAATAGGAAATGTAACCTTAGAGAATACTTATATTCTGGGGCCGATGGCAGGAGTGACAGATCTGCCGTTTCGCTTATTGTGTAAAGAGCAGGGAGCAGGTCTTTTGTGCATGGAAATGGTCAGTGCAAAAGCCATTCTCTATAATAATAAGAATACAGAGACGCTTTTGGAGATCCATCCGGATGAACAGCCGGTATCTCTCCAGTTTTTTGGTTCAGATCCTCAGATTATGAGTGAAATGGCAAAGCGGGTCGAGGAAAGACCGTTTGATATTATGGATATTAATATGGGATGTCCTGTACCGAAAGTCGTGAAAAATGGTGAAGGATCGGCATTGATGAAAAATCCAAAGCTGGCACATGAAATTATCAGTGCTATGGTCAAAGCAATCAAGAAACCAGTGACAGTTAAAATAAGAAAAGGCTTTGATGACAACTGCATTAATGCAGTGGAGATGGCGAAGATCGCAGAAGATGCGGGGGCAGCAGCCATTGCAGTCCATGGAAGGACAAGAGAGCAGTATTACAGCGGAAAAGCAGACTGGGAGATTATTCGTCAGGTAAAAGAGGCGGTTTCCATTCCTGTGATTGGAAACGGCGATGTGACCAGCCCGGAGCGTGCAGATGCCATGGTGAAAGAAACCGGCTGTGATGGTGTGATGATCGCCCGGGGAGCCCAGGGAAATCCGTGGATCTTTTCTGAGATGATCGAGCATGAAAGAACAGGGAAAATCCCATCGAGACCGACGAACGAAGAAATCCGGAAAATGATGCTCCGACATGCAAAGCTTCAGCTTCAATATAAAGGAGAATATCTGGGAATCCGGGAAATGAGAAAGCATGTGGCATGGTACACGAAAGGGCTGCCGGGTTCAGCAAAACTGCGGGAAGAGATCAACCGGGTTGAGTCTTATGCAGAACTGGAAGATCTGCTGTACAGACAGCTATAGATGTCGGGGTCAAAAGCCGAATGCGAAAGCAAGAAAACCGAATACAAAGCCGAATACGAAAGCCGAATACGAAATGTAAATGATAAAATAAGTGCATGAAGAACAAATAAAAAGTTCTTCGTGCACTTATTTTATTTTCAGAAAATCCCGTGGTTGAGCGGAAAGGAGGAATCCAGGTAATGCCTACATATAAACCTTTGACATATGATGACAGAAAAATTATAGAAAAAATGTGCAAATTTGGAGCATCAAGTCAAGAGATTGCAGATACAATTGATAAAACTTATTCGACAATTTATCGAGAACTGAGGAGATGCCCTTTAGGAAAATATTCTGCTGATGAAGCTCAGATGGATGCAGATAGTAAAAAAAGAGACCGTTATGGCAATGGTATCAACACCTCGAAAGGAAAATGGTTTACTTATGAAGATAGAATAGAAATTGAACACATGATAAAGGAAGGAAAAACTGTATGGGAGATCGCAGAATATTTTGATAAGAGTGATCTATCTGTCAGAAGAGAGATTAAAAGATGCTCAGGTGAGTATTCAGCAGAGGAAGCTCAAAAGGATGCCTTAAAAGCAAAAGAGAATCAGCAGACAGCTAAAAAGTTGGCTCTGAAGACACGTATGGAGAGTAAGGAGAAAGAATATAAAAGAATTATACGGACATGTTTGGATATAAATCCACAGGCAGACATACTTGATGTAAAAATAGCAACTGGTTTCCCGATAGAGCGAGTTGAAAAATATTATGATGAAATTCATAAAGAACTCGTAAAAAAATAATAAAAAAAGAACACCCCGACCAAAGCGTGTTCTTTTAGGAATTATCTCATGCTATTGAAAAATCCCTGTTCATTTTTATTATACAAAAAATAAAGCATTTGTAAAGGGGTTAAATTCATTTTTCTATAAAATCAGAGTAATGTACCGAATTTCGGTACAGGAAGAAGGGAGGAGTCAGATGTCAGTGGAAAGCAATATGATGAAAGTAGACAGCGAAAAAATCAAAGAAGTACTCAGACATCACAATGAACTCACCCAGCAGATACATAATCAAGTGATTGATATACGAAAAAAGATTGATGAAGTAGAACAGCAATCCTTAGAAATGGCATCTTATCCCAAAATAGATTTGTCTGCGACTGGGAGTGGAAGTGGAATCCATAAAGATTTGGCAGATGTATATTTAAATTATCAGAGGTTGGTGAAAACGCAGGAAAGAGAACTGACTGATGAGATGTTGACTCTTATAGCAAGTGCAAGAGGAATCCATCGATTGTATTTATGTTTCCAGTCTCTGTCAGGCGATGAATACAATATAATTTACCAATTATACGTGCAAGGGAAATTATATAAAGCTGTAGAAGAAGAGACAGGACTTAATCACAGACGGTTTGAGGAAAAGCGAAAACAGGCGATTAGAGATATACAGCAGCTCTATGAAAGTGATCTGACGAATGCACAAATCGTGAGCAGACACAAAAAGATTATTAATAAAGAAATAAAGCCAGGAAATGAAGAGTACCAACAAATGACCTTGACAGATATTTTGAATATCGGAAATGGAGAAAAAGATGGATGAGTTAACAGCAGTAATTATGGAATGTATGGTATCAGATCTGAAAACATCAAAAAAATATCAAATAAATAAATCCAGGTTGATAAGGCTTGCACAGAACTATTGTACATATAAAATGCCAAAGATGAATCAGATCATTTATGATCGATATAAAGGAGCGTATTCGCTTAGATTCTTTAACCAGCAAAATGAATTAGTAAAAATAACATTAGACCGTTTTTGGGGCAAGTACCATCTTGGAGTAGAGTGCAAGGCAGATGATATTGATAAGTTTGAAAAATTGGATAATGAAATCATGGATCAGTATTTTGTAGAAAAGAAGTAATGTACAGAATTTCGATACAGAAAGGATGAAAAAAATGGCTTGTAAATGTGCAATAAGGACAGATGAATATCATGGATGGGAGTGTAGCATAACAGAGGGTGAATGTATGTTTCTTTTCCCAAATTCTAAACTTTGTGCAGAAATATATGGGGAAGGTCCGGATGCAGAGGAATATGAGGAAATGAAAGTCAAAAGCAGTGATCAGGAGAAGGAGACATAATGGAACAGAGATGGAAGTGGGAAGCAAGTTTCATCTGTGGTGAAAAAGCGAGCTTTGTACAATATCTATTAGATAATTACACGGAAAGAGATCTTGTTGATATGGTAACGGATATAGAAGATACGAAAAAGGCGATTGACTGTCAGGAAAAGGAAATGGAGACAGGTATCCTATATAGTGATTTGGAAGATAAACCATATTCGTGGCAATCAATAAAAAATAGAGATGGAGTATCAGTCTATCAAACCAAGGAAGAATTTGAATACCATTATAGCGAAGTAATTGAAGAGAATCGAAAGCTTCTTACAGAGATGCAGCATGAATTTAAAAATTTGTGGGAGGACTACATAAATGATCCTGAATATCATCATACAGAAGGCTGCACATTTGATTGGGAAATAAGGTATGTATGGAGATGGTGCTATGATTACCAGAAGATTCTTCAGATTCAGGATGATATCATATACATTACCGCAGAAGAATATTTTTCATACTGATATAAGCAGTAAAAACTGTTTTATATAAAAATTAACACAACACATACATTTGTACCGAATTTCGGTACGGAAAAGGAGAAAAAATGAAAACAATAGCAATTGCTAATCTGAAAGGCGGAGTTGGAAAAACAACAACTTCTATTAACTTATCTTATAGTCTAATGTCACTTGGAGAAAAGGTGCTGTTAATCGATTTAGATCCTCAGTGTAATAGTACTAGATTTTTTGCCAAAGTAAACTGTACTGGAAAAACAGTGCAGGATGTACTTGCAGATCCTACAGCAATCAATCATTGCATTTATCGAACAAAATATGAAAAGATTGATATTATCCGTGGTTCAGCACAGGAAAATTGTCCAGGAGAATATCAGTTAAAGGATGCATTTGTAAATCTGAAAAAGGAATATGACTATTGCATTATAGATACCAGACCGGTCTTTGACAGCCTGACAAAGAATGCATTCCATGTTGCCGATATTATGCTGACACCGATTAAGTTTGATAATTACTGTCGAGACAACCTGGCATTGGTGGAACAGTTCGTAAATGAATATGCAGATGAGAAGATGGAATGGAAGATCTGTGCCAATATGGTTGCCAATGGAAAGGCACAAAGAGAAACGATGGCAGATTTGATTGGAAAGCATGATTATCCGATTCTTGATACTTGCGTGAGTCGTTCAGCAGTTGTAGATAATGCCCTGAACTTATACAAGCCTGTGTTAAAGCATAGAAGATTAAGCAGTGTGGCACAGGATTATCTGGAACTGGCGAAGGAATTGATGGAAGCATAAAGGGGGCGAAAGAATCATGGCTAAGATATCAAACGTATTTTCAAAAGAAGAAGTCAAAAAGACTGCTCATCCAAAAAGAATTACAAAGTGGATTCATTATACAAAACTTACAAGAAATGAAAAGCAGTATTGTGACACAAAGGACATAGAGGAAATTGAAGGTCTTGCAGATCTTATTGAAGCAAGTGGAATGGTTCTTCAGGATCTTCTGGTGAAAAAACTGGATTCTGATGAGTATCAAATTATTGCCGGACATAAAAGATGTGCTGCGTGTAAGTTGTTAGTAGAAGAAAGAGGGAAAAAGGAATTCGAGTTCCTGCCTTGCTTCGAACAGAATATTAGTGATGTGCGAGCAGAATTCCAGGTTTATAGCACGAATTGCCACCATGAAGAAACGCCCTATGAAACCATGCATAAATTAGAGCGGATGCAGTATCTGATCAATAACTATCCGGATGAATTTCCGGAAATTCAGGGTGGTCGAATGGTAGATCGTCTTGCAAAAAAATACAATTTGAGTAAGTCTACGGTTGGTGAATATCTGTCTATATCTAAGAACCTGGGAGACACAGCAATGGAAGCATTTGAAAAAGGTGAGATTGATAAATCCGCAGCTGTAACTCTGGCAAGTATGCCTGAGGAGAAACAGAACCAGGCACTAGCAATAGGCTGTAAAACGGATAAGGCATTAAAAAAATATAAAAAAGAAGTCCTGGAACCAACATCCAATGAAATCCTTACGGCATACGATGAACTTGGTATGAAAGAATATGATTGTCCGGATCGGAAAGAGACAAGTAAGAAGTTGATCCAAAAATTGGGGAAGAGACATGCAGGAATAAGTAACAGTCGTATTGACATTGAATGTACTCCGAAAACAATCATCATAAATGAAAAGGAAATCACATGGAATCGATTTCTGAAACTTGTAGAAGAAGTGATTCCTGCATATCAAGTAGCGGTTCAAGAAAGAAAAGATAAGAAAAAATCGACTTATGAGAAAAGAGAGCTGCAGGTATCTTATGAGACATACAACCGCTTGCTTTCGGGTCAGCAGAGAGGTGTTTTTACTAAAGATGATTACAAAGAAGCAGAATTGGTCGAAATCTATGCGATTGGAGAAGATGGATCTGAAACAGAAGCAATTGAGTTTACGATCACATACATAAATAAGCAGGAATCCGGCATTGAAAAAGGATATTCTTTCTTAAATCTGGAAATGATACCGATTTTTTGTTAAAGGGAGGAGCAGATGAACAGGAAAGTAAAAAAATTATTAAAGAATTTCATATTATTTCTTGGGTTATTAGCTCTGGGACGTCTGGCAGATAACCTGCCGGATGCTCCATGGAGTCTGGTTCTTCAGATCGGAGTATATGGAAGTGCCTTGTTTGTAGGAATCAGCCTTTTAACATCTATAAATAGGGATCTTGGTAACAACGATCAAGAAGAGGAATAAAAAATATACCACCTTGCGGAGCTGCTGAAGAAATTGGTAGCGTCCGTGGTCTCAAAGACACGAGGTGGACTGTGTATAGATATGATGCAATTGCCATATCTATGCACGTATGTGTTGTTGACGGTGGCAAAATCAGTAAGATTTCTGCCACCGGTGAAGCAAAAAATTATATGAAGTATAGATGTACCGAATTTCGGTACGCCAGTGAAGGAGGATGGGATAATGAGTTACGGTGAACAGCAGAAAAAAGAAATCGAAACGATAACAGAGAGAACGATTACAGTGAAATTGTCGGATACAGACTGCGAAAAATTGGTACATATTTGTGGAGAGCATAATTTGACTGTTGGACAGCTGATTGGGAATTTTATCGGAGATTTAGTCTGCGGTACTCACTCCAACGGAAGCGATGAAAGAGATCTTGCAGAGCAGTGGTTCAAGTGTTGCTGGTTTGGAATGTTTCCAGAGAAAACACTATTAAATCATCTTCTTCTTGACTGGGAGGATGGTCCGGAACATTATCTGTTAGCAATGAATGAGATAGAGACAGCAAAAGAAAATATCCGAAGTATCGAGAAAGAGATAGAAGAGCCAAGCGATGTATGGAAACACATATTTTCAGATTCAGCATTTACGAAGCCTTGTTATTCAAATGTGGATGAATATGTGGCAGCTTTGAAAGAAGATCTACAGTCCTATCACGACGATTTAAGGGAATGGACGGAAGAACTGGAATCCATGAGAGAAGACTGGGAGCCAGAGGAAGAGCCGAATATGGATGAAGAAATCGAACGCATTAAGAAGTGGGTAGAGGAAAAAGAGGAACTTCTTCTAAAAAATAAGGATAGAAGACCACAGACAGTGGAACAGTTTCATATCAAACAATGGATAGATGATACTTTTGTTAAAGGTTGTTTACGGGTGGAGTATACAGGAAAGGACACTGCAAAAATTATGGACAATAAGGGCGATATAATCTGTGTAGAATATAAGGATGGAGAAGTACGAGAATGTCAGGAAATAGAGGAACAAAAAGTAGTGTGCGTACCGAATTTCGGTACAGAAGGGAGAAATGTATGAATAAAGCAATTTTAGTAGGAAGGCTGACAAGAGATCCGGAAGTAAGATATTCCCAGAGCGAGAATCCCACAGCAGTTGCAAGATATACAGTTGCTGTAGACCGCAGATTCAAGAGAGATGGCGAACCGACAGCGGATTTTATACCATGTGTTGTATTTGGACGTTCTGCTGAGTTCGCAGAGAAGTATTTTCGTCAGGGAATGCGTATCTCTGTTTCCGGACGTATCCAGACAGGAAGTTACACGAATAAAGATGGTGTGAAAGTATATACAACAGAAGTAATCGTGGAGGAACAGGAATTTGCAGAGAGTAGAGCAGAAAGCGATGCTAATAGAGCAAATTACCAGTATCAGACCTCGGCAGGAACAACGCCGGATGAAGGTGATGGATTTATGAATATCCCAGATGGTATCGATGATGAGTTGCCATTTCATTAAAAAGTGGTAGTTATGTAGGGGCGAAAAAGAAAAATAAAGAACATTAATTCATCATGTACCGAAATTCGGTACATGAAATAGGTACGGAAGGAGAAAAATAATGCAGCTTGCATATGAAACATTATTAAAATTAAATAATGTCAGCAGAACAGAAATGAATATTTTTCTCCAATGCGTACGCTATCAGGATGACCAGGGACAGGTTATTGGAGCATATTATAGATATTTCATGAAGCTGTTAGGCTTTAAGAGCAAGCAGACATTCTATAATGTACTGCGTTCTTTAAGTGAGAAAAAACTGCTTACTTATGCCCAGAATGTAAAGGGGGATTTTGATATCTGGATCAATAATCCTGTATATTCAAAACAGGAAAAGCCAGATTATATTGATCTCAATAAAGTTATTTTTCAGAGTAAAGAATTTTTCGGGATGAAAGCACATGAAAAATATATGCTGCTTGATCTGATGCGTTCAACCGCATTAAATAGGGGAATACGTGTGATCAGGGTAGAAGAATTTTATAATAAATACTGTAAGGCCTTGCATGTAACCAAACGTGTGATTCAAATGTATCTGTGTACACTGCGTAAATATTTTGCTGTTCGTATAAAAGAAGGAAAATACTATATAAAATTTTTGGGTGGTAAACTGTTTGAAAAGCCGAAACGGTCTGCTCAGGGAAAAAGAACGACCTATATTATTGATAATACAGCGGCAGATCAGCAGCGTGAATACGTTGGTAGGGTATTATTACGTCGTGAGCAGTTTGCCCGAAAACGGAATGAAGATGCTTTGGATCTTGGAAAACTGATTTATCAGTATCATTCTGTTATTAAGCAGATGGGCAGGGATGTAATCGAAGTATTTAGTGCAGTGTTACATAGCCAGGCAGAGGAAAGCATTCTGTTTGATATCAAATATTTTCATAAAATGCTCAGACATGCATTGAAATTGGATAAATGACTATGAATATTTCATTCATGGTTTATTTGAGGTACAAAAAAACAGCAATGTGGTAGAGAAAATATATGGCGGATAGGTAACAAAATGGAGATAATGGGAAAAACAGGGGCATATCAGGAATATTTTAGAGTTTTTCCGGAGAACCTTATTTTTTTACGATAATGTTCAGTCTAAAAAGTATGTAGAAAATTTTTAGATAGTCCAAAATAATAGTATTTTCTGAAATGGACACGAAATGCAAGTCTAATGCATAGGTAGAAAATAGGGATAGGAAGTCTAATTTTATACACTCGTAAAACATGAAAAAGCTGTCAACTATGCGTATTTTCAGGCAATATTGCAATCCAGTATATTAATTCTGTATCCATTCTTTATTTTATGTGCCATAAATTCAATCTATCTTCTGAGAGATGATTTTATGCATAACTATTTATGAGGAATAAAATAGCTGGAAAAAGTGTACCTAAAGTAACCTAGAAAGAGAAAAGACAATCTGATATACTATAATTAGTAAAAGTAGATAAACAACAGTTGATTCAAATTGGACGGGAAGGAAAAGAGTATGGAGGAGAAGAAAAATAATAGTATAGAATATGATGAAGACGGAATCCCGAAGTTAGAATATATTCAGGTAGGTGAATTCCTCCTGCCGAACTTGGCATTGGAGGAAGTAGACGGATATATTGGAAGATGGGGAATGATGAGAAAAAGATATCTGCAAGAACGTAAACCGGCAGTATATTCCTCAATGCTTTTGATGGATGAATTAAATCAGCATCTGATAGAAATCCAGAAGAGTGCAGATGAGAGAATGGATGTTCTGGAAGAACAGCTTCTGGAGAAAGATCCTGCACCAGATAAGGCAAAGGATGGGATGGCTTGGACAAGACACATGAATCAGATCAGACATCAGGCTGAAGAACTTGTTAAGAGTGAGATCATCTATGGATAGCCCGTTAAAGGGGGATGAAATATATGATTATGACGAATCTATACATGGGAAGTCATGTGACGAATGAGCGGTTTTTGTCAAAGGATCAGGTTATAGCGGAATTAAAAAGCCGGATTGATTGTCTGGAAAATGAAAAGGTTAGAAGATGTAATGAAAATATCAATCGGATGTCAGAAAATATGCAATTACATCAAGAACTGGAACAGGCACAAGAGGAAATAAGCTATTTAAAACATGAGCTAAAAATTTCAAAGAAATATATTGACTTTTGGGAAGATAATTATTCAGAAAGTCGAAAAGAAATTGAACAGTTAAAGGAACAATTTGCTTCTACAGAAACTGGGAAATTAGAAGAACGTGTGAAACAATTGGAGGAAGAAAGAGACCACTACCAGTTACTGTGTGATCAGATCGAATTCGAGTTAAGACAAGCGAAAGATGCAAGTGCAGCAATGGATCTTTTTAAGAACTGCGATTCTATGGAAAGCCTGTCGAAACGTAAGAAAACCTTACTTAGCATCTTCCATCCAGACAATGAGTACGGAGATAATGAGATCACACGTATGATATTGGCACAATATAACAAGAAAAAGGAGAGTATTTGTAAATAATGTTGTACCGAAATTCGGTACAGAATAATTTGTGAGGAGAAAATAATATGAGAAGAAAATTAGTAGCAGTTATGCTGGCTGTGATGGTATTATCAACCTCTTTAGCTGGCTGTGGAGGAAGCAATACAGATCAAAAAGAAAGTAAAAAAACTCAGACAACAACAGTAGATAAGAAATCTACAGATATGAAAGATGAAAGCAAGGAAGACGTGAAAGAGGATAAGAAGGTTGTTTCCGAGACTACGAAGGAGAAAGAAACATCAAAGAAGAGTGATTCTGTAAAAGAGGAATCCAAGAAAGAAGAATCAAAGAAGGATGAGTCGAAGAAAAGTGATTCAAAGGAAAACGCTTCCAAGAAGAGTAATTCAAAAAAAGATACTTCTACGAAGACAACAAAAACAACCAGTTCCTCTTCCAATAAGAAGCAGGAGACAACAAAACCATCAACATCTACAACAAAGCCTTCTACTTCAAAACCTTCATCAAGTACGAATAATAAAGGAAATTCCAGTCAGACAGAGACGAAACCAGCACATCAGCACAATTACGTTGCACAGACACATACGGTACATCATGATGCGACTGGACACAACGAACAGTATGTTGTACAGGCAGCCTATGATGAGCAGGTGACTACATATGAAAATTATGCATGGGATTGCTGTAACGTATGTGGTGCAGATTGTACAGCAGATCCAGGTGGTCATGCATATCAACATGCAATCAAAGGTGAAGGTGGTGGACATCATACAGAATATGGCACACGACCAGTTACAAAAACGGTACATCATGATGCGGTCTATGGAACCAAGTGGGTGCAGGACAGTGCGGCATATGATGAAACAGTCGTTGATGGATATGTGTGTTCCTGTGGAGCAAGAAAATAAAAGAGAACTCGTATCGAAATTTGGTACAAAAAAAGAATCATCGGAAGGTGGTTCTTTTTTTGTACCTTAATTTAAAAGGAAGTGAAAAATGAGTATGGGAAGATGTTCCAGAAGTCCTCCATGGGAGAAATGTTTTATATGGCGAACAATGAGGGAAGGAGGAAAAGAATAAGGTTCATAAAACTTTAAGAAGGGAAGGAAAAATGAAACAAAAAATGAAAAAGAGTGGTCGGATCATATCGTTTGTATTGGCGTCCATATTGCTGATTACTTCATTCGTTTCAAGTGTGGCGTATGCCAAAGATGATGAAATCCCCACAAAACAAGCTTCTACCAGGCAAGAGAGAATACAGCTTGCTAAAGAATTAAAAGTGGAAAAATGGATTGATGGAGACGGATATCTTTCAGAAGATTATTATGCGGATAAAACGGATTTGGAGTTGTCCCAACAGGGAGTTGCACCACTGATTAAATCTGTTGATCTTAATAATGGTATCATGCCATTAACGGTAACAAAATATCAAAAGGTAACATATGGTAACACAGTCGTTGGTTATTTTCAGGTTGATGGAGTGACAGCTATATGCTGTGAACATGATCGAGGTACACCAGTAGCGGGATCTCCAACCGGGACACCCGAACTGATTACAGATCAAAATCTTAGAACGATTATGTATTATGGATATAATGGACCAGCTAATATATTTAGTAGTGACTTAAATCGAAGCTGTGTAGCAACTTCTTTAGCACTTAGCTACTATGTGAGAGGTCTGTCATCCACTGGGATGGGTGGTCCACATTCAGCAGGTGCTGAAACAATAGGAATGTCACAACTCATATATAAAGCGGAGCAAAAAGCATATGTTCCGGATGGATTCAAAGTATACCGGGTGACAACGAATAATGGTTCGACACAGAGATTAATGTATTCAATATATACTCCAAAGACTTATACAAATCTGACAGTGCAAAAAGCCTGGGATGATCAAAATAATAAATACAATCTGCGTCCATCTCGTGTAAAGATTAACCTGTACCGTTGGACAAATAAAAATTCAACAAAAACACTTGTTGGTTCTGCCTATATTACGAAAAATGATAATTGGAAGGTCACTTGGAATAATCTGCTCCGTAATGATGGAACAACGACATATAACTATACAGCAGAAGAAGAGGCAGTGCCAGGTTACACGGGGAAAATGGTGTGGAAAGGATCATATGAAGCAGGAAGGGTTGGTACTCTTACCAATACGCTCCAATCGAGTGCAGTCAAACTACTAAAGACATCTTCTATGCCAGATGTAACAAATGGAAATGATTGCTATTCTCTGAAAGGTGCTGAATATGGTGTATATAGTGATTCGTCACTATCGGGTGCGTCCAAAGTAGGTGTCTTAACTACAGATGAGAATGGTGAGTCCAACACACTCACCTTAAATGCTGGGACGTATTATGTAAGGGAAACAACAGCTCCAAAAGGTTATGCATTGGATAAGACAGCCTATACAATAACGATAAAGCCAAATGAAACTTATACATTAAAAGTATCTGATAAGCCAACATTAGACCCGGTCGGTGTCCTACTTGGAAAAGTAGATAAGGAAACGAATCAGAATAAACCGGAAGGTTCATTGTCGTTGGAAGGTGCATTGTTTACAGCTAAATTCTATGCGGGAGTCCAGTCAGATTCAGATCCTGCGGCAGATGGAAAGACTGCTGATAGAACCTGGGTATTTAGAACAAACGAAGATGGATTTTGTTATTATGAAGAGAAATATTTAGAGTCTGGCGATGAATTATATTTATCACCAACAAAAAATCCGAGTTTGCCAATTGGTACACTTACTATCCAAGAAACTCAAGCTCCGGAAGGTTACTTGATCAATTCGGAGGTCTATGTTGTAAAGATTACGAGTAGTAACGATGGTTCGGATTTTGTCTATACCTACAACGAGCCAGAAATCCCGGAGCAGTCTCTTGATTTGAACATCGTGAAGAAAGAAAAAGGGAAAGATTATGTAATTGAAGGTGCAGTATTTGAACACACGAAACCGGATGGAACAACCGAGACAGTGACAACTGACGAAAAAGGAGCTTGTAAGTTCAAAGGACTTGGATACGGACAGCATACTATTCGTGAGGTCTCTGTACCGGATGAGTACATAGTAAATGATGGAGTTGTAACCTTTACCGTAGCAGAAGATAATACAATCACCATAGACTCCAACACTGCTACAGGTAATTCCATGCAGTTCAAAGTTGAAGCAGATGGTACAGCATCCTTAAGTGTAGAGGATACATTGGCACCGTATACGCTTAAAGTACTTAAAGCCAATGAAAAGGATGTAGCACTGGAAGGTGCAGAATTTACCGTTTATGAAGATAAGGACTGTACGAAAGAGCTTTTTTCAGTTGCTACAGATGATGCGGGAATTGCAGAAATAAAACCGTTTGAGGTTGAGAAAAAGTATTACATCAAAGAAACAAAAGCTCCACAGGGATATCGAATTCCAAAAGACATCAATGGAAATGATTATGTCTATGAATTTTTTACAAAGTTCAATGACAAGAGACAGTTCGAGTATTATGTAAATGGAGAACTTCATACCAAGGATTCCGGTGATTATGCAATTGAAGGAACGGCACATGAAAGAATTGTAAATCTGAAGGTAGTAAATCAGACAGGAGTGAAGATGCCAGAAACGGGAACGCATTCAACATTGATACTTTTGTTGATCGGTGTTATTTGCATGGTTACTGTAATTATCCGTCAGATTAGGAAAGGAACTATGGAGGAGAAGGATAATGGGAAAATATAATAAGAAACGAGCAGCACTTATGTTGACAGGAACGCTTGTATTAACAGGTGCAATCAGCTCCATCCCAATGCCAGTGTTTCAGAACGGAATGGCTGCTATAGTATATGCGGCAGAGGGAACGACCTATAGTACAGTGAAAGGTGTTGCTACAATGGGAAATGGACAGGCACATATTGATATCACTGGAAATGATGGACAGACGCTTGTAGGAAAACAGTTTAATGTCTATAAGCTGTTCGACGCAGAGAATGCAAAAGGTGGAGAATCCATCAACTATACATTTAATCCAGCCTATGAACAGGCTCTAAAGAACGTTGTCGCAAAAGCACTTACAAAGAAAGGAACAACTACTTCAGCGGCTGACGTTACAGAGTATCAGGTAATTGACTATATCCAGTCTTTAAATAATTATCCGCTAGAAGGAGCTACGACAGATCAGACATTAGAAAGCCGTTATAGTGATTTCCGCTATTTCATCGAAGACCTGAGAGATGAGATGACAACATTGAATGAAGCACCGGAAGTTGTCAATGTAAAAAATGTACGTTCCGATAATTCGATTCGTCTGGATGGATTGCAGTATGGCTACTATGTCATCGATGAAGTATCTAATGTAGAGGGAACATATTCAGCATCTTCTCTTTGCATGGTCAACACAGCAAACCCGGAAGCACAGATCAAGATTAAGTCTGATTATCCAAGTGTTACAAAGAAAATCCAGGAAGATGATGCAAATGCCAATATCACAGATGTAAACAGATGGAATGACATTGGAGACTATGAGATTGGACAGACTGTTCCATACAAGTACACATCTAATGTGCCTGACATCAACGGATATGATACTTATTACTATGCATGGCATGACATAATGAGTGATGCACTGACATTCAACAAAAACAGCGTGAAGATTGAAATCTCCGGGACAGTGGATGAAAAGGAAAAAACATATACCCTTAGTAATACAGAGTTTGCTGTTACAGAGAATCCGGGAAATGGAGATAGCTTTATGATTGCAATTTCAGATCTGAAAGCAATCGTAGATCGGGAATTTGATGAAATAGATAACCGGAAAGAAAACACCTATGGTCAGACAGTAACAGTTACATACAATGCAACATTGAATGATAAGGCGGCAGAAAATACAGGACGCCCTGGTTTTGAGAATGATGTACGCCTTGAATTCTCGAATGATGCAGATTCAGCCGGGGAAGGAAAAACAGGGTATACACCGTGGGATACTGTTGTGTGCTTCACTTATCGCTTAAATGCGATTAAAACCAATGACCATGACAAAGTACTGGATGGAGCTAAATTCCGCCTTTACAGTGATGCTGACTGCAAGAATGAAGTATATGTAAAAGTCGGACAGGATGGTTATATTGTAATCAACCGTGACTCTGTGGGTGGAACAGATCATACAGGTGGAACAAAACCAGATACAGCAGTAGAAATGGTATCCGATACGGATGGTACATTTAATATTTATGGACTGGACAGCGGAACATACTATCTGAAGGAGACAGATGCTCCGGATGGATACCGTTTATTAAAAGATCCTATCAAACTGGAGTTAAAAGCAACCTTCACAACAGAGAGAGATAACTATGTAAAAGGCGACGGTGCAACAGATAAGACTCTTACAGCACTTGATGCAAAGGCAAATATCAAAACCTTCTATAACGGACTGAGCAAGTCAGAGGACAAAACATTGACAACAAACGTAGAAGAGGGATCTGCAAACATCACAATCGTGAATCAGGTTGGAAAGAAACTTCCAATTACAGGTACATCTACGGTAGTGATCATGCTTGGAGCAGGTGTTGTTCTTATGAGCCTTTCAATTATGAAAGGACGCAAGAAAGAGGACGAGATCTAAGTAGAAAAGGAAAGGAGATTACATGAGAAAAAAATTGGGCATGGGAGTCTTATTCGTGATCGGATTCGCACTCTGTTGTCTGCCAATTATCTGGAATGTAATCGAGCAGCGGCATCAATCAGATGCCGTTGCTACCTACCAAAATGCAGTGAGCAAAAAGGATGATACAAAGCTTAAGGAAATCATGGAAAATGCAAGGGCATATAATGATATGCTGTATCAGACAGGAGGAGCAATCGTAGATAATTCCGATACAGAGATCCTGAGCGATGAAAGCTATCAGAATCAGCTGGACATTTCCGGGAATGGGACAATGGGAAGTCTTGATATTCCGAAGATTAATGTGGAACTTCCTATCTATCATGGAACAGATGATGCGGTACTCTCGAATGGAGTTGGACATCTGCAGGGGACAAGCCTGCCGATCGGTGGAGAAAATACACATTGTGTCCTGACCGGACACAGGGGATTACCAAGTTCAAAACTGTTGATCCGTTTGGATGAAATGAAAAAGGGAGATTTGTTCTTCCTACGGATCGGTGGTGAGACACTTGCATATAAAGTATGCAAGATCCAGGTTGTAGATCCGGAAGATGTGTCCAGCCTGCAGATAGAAGCCGGAGAGGATCTGGTGACGCTTGTGACTTGTACGCCATATGGAATTAACACCCAACGGTTACTGGTGACAGGAAAACGGGTGGAATATAAGAAAGCAGAACATGATTCAATCAAACAGGAACTTCCATCGATCCGGGAACTTATTTTCTTTTTCCTGCCATTTCTGCTTGCTGCAATAGCAATTGGACTATATCTTTGGAACAGAAGGGAGACCTATGAAGATGGTAAAATATAAACATATACTGACTGTAGTGTGTGCCATGGCTGCTCTTGGAACTTCAACTGTATATGCGGCAGATACAACAATAACAGATAGTGATCTGGTTATGGATGAGATGATTGGTTCGGCAGGAGAACAGGTATTGCCAGACAGTACGGAATTGGAACAGGTTGATAAAGCAAGGACAGGAAGTATCCAGGTGGAACTGACAGACGGAAAAGCCGGCACAGAGAAGAGCAATATCAAGATCAGCTGTCAGAAAGTGGCAGACATTGTACAAGGGGAATATGTCCTTATAGAGGAATATGAACATGTAGAGGTAGACTTAAATGCAATAGAGACTTCCAATGACCTGAAAGATGCCGCAGAGAAGCTGGTGGCAGAAAGTGGGAACAATGCCACTATGGATATGACAGATGCATCCGGGATAGTAACATTTAATAACCTGGAAGTCGGAGTATATCTTATTTATGTAGAGGATTCAGAAACCTATGATACAGTAGATCCATCATTAATTGCAATTCCGACATGGAGTGATTCAGATGAGGATATGCTTTATGATGTTGTGATCACACCGAAACACACGGAAAAACCGGATAAGGAAAATAATGTCGCACCGCAGACAAACTTAGAAGACAGCACATGGAAATATGCAGGTGCGGCAGGAATCTGCGTTCTCGGTGCTGTAGTATGCATGATCAGAATGCGTAAGAGGAAAGGTTAGATGAGAAACAGGGTATACAGATTTATTATTGCAATCCTGTTGGGGCTTGCGGTATTCTTTGGAATCCTGGCATACAGAGAACATAAACCGTTTATGGATGCAAAGGTAAGTCATGAAGCCATAAAAAAAGCGGTTGTATCACAGAAGCCGGAAGAGAATTCGGACAGTCCCATGGATCGAAAGATTGATTTTACTTTATTAAAAGAAATCAATCCGGATATTATCGGATGGCTATATATTCCGAAGATTGGAGTAGATGAGCCAATTCTGCGTGGCAGGACAGACACGGAATATTTAAACAAAGGTTTTGATGGGACACGCAGCATCTTAGGTTCGGTATTCACTTTCGCTCATGTAAATGAAAAGTTATCAGATTCTCACATCTGTCTTTTTGGACACAATATGATGTCGGGGCAGATTTTTGGCAGATTAGATGAGCTGACAGTTGATGAAGAAGACGAACAGAGTATCTATGTATATACGCCGGAACGGACAAAAGGACTTACAATAGTATCTGTATATTCTTGTTATAAGGACGATGCGGTTTTTCAGGATGATTGGAGAATAGACGGGGAAGAGGTACAGACCTTTACCTTGGCAACCTGTACCGGATATACACGGACACCTTATCGTCTGGTTGTGAATTGCAAAGTTACCAAAGAAAAAGTTGTTCTTTAAGGAGCAAAGTTGGATGAAGAGACTACTAATAACAATAACACTCTTTTTATTAGGTATCGGATGTGGATTCGGTGCTTTTTTTATGCTCAAAACTGGTACAGAGATAAAACAGGAAGAACTTGAAAAAGCGGAGTTAGTAGATCTTGAGGATATCAGAATTGAAAAGGGGAGTGCATTGCCGGATGAAATATATCACATTCATGGCAATGAAAATGTAACAAAAGCAGAGGTAGATGTAACATCTGTAAATACGTCAGTGGCTGGAATTTATCCGATTAAATATACCTACTATGATAAAAAGAAGAAAAAATACAGTACAAGCATTCAGTGCATTGTATATGAAAATGACAGAAAGAAAGCTACGGATAAAAAGGAAGTAATACAGGACAATAGCACACAAGAATACATACCGCCGAAAACAGGAGAGGAACATGAATTATTCATTTTATCATTTTTACTTGGGATATCAGTAGTTTCCATCGGGGTATGTGGTTATACACTTGGAAAAAATAGGAAAGGAGCGGATAGGATATGATGGATGAAACAAATCAGAGTCCGTTTTTTCAAGATTTGAATGAAATATATAAGGAACGGGAACTGCTTTTTAAGCAGAGAGAGCAGGATTATTTGAAGCAGAAAATAGCATTAACTAACTTGATGGAAGTGATTAAAAAAGAGAAGGGAGAGTTGGAAAAAACTGCAGAAGAGTTGGAAAGAAAGCAGGAAGAATTAAGGAAAGAGGAAGAATATCAGCAGAGTTGGTATCAGCAGATCTGTGAAGAAAAAAAGCAGATGGATAAGGAACGGGAACAGATAAAGATAGAGAAAGAAGATCTTAATGCAAAAAAAGATGCCATAGAAGTAAAATTCCAAATACAGATTGAGAAAGCCAAGAACACGGAGATCCTTGCAAATCAGAGAAAAGAGGAATATGAGCATAAATTAAATATGCTTGGTTTAGTTCTGGATGCAGATGGAAAACCGGGAACGGAATCAACAAAATTCTTTGAATCGTTACTTGGAGGAACGGAAGATGTTGAAAAGCTGCAAGGTTTAGAAGCAGAAATTGATGTATATCAGAAACAGGTTCAACAATTAGAAGAAAAAAATGAACTGCTTCAGAAAAATATGCAGAAAGTAGAAGCAGAAAAGAATCGTTTATTGAATTTGGTGTCAAATATTTCACAGGAAAAAGAAATACCAGTAGAATCAGAACAGGGAGAAGAGGATGTATTGAATTTCGGTACAGATGAAGAGGAAGAATATATTCCTACATTTGGTCAGAAAAAGTCCGAACAGGAAATAGATGTGGAAGATGAGGTGTTTGAAGAACTGACAGCACCAATTTTACAGAAATACTTAGCAGGAAGTGAAGTAAAATATATTTCTTCTGAAATCAGACATTCTGAGGAAGGGGAACAGCTTCATGCCAATATTAATAACCTGGATTATGTATTTTTGTTCTCTCAGCCGGCTGCTTTTGAAATTTCAGTGCCGAAGAAGAAGAGTCGAGCGTTAGATCGGCTACTGATTCGGTTAAACACGCAGCATCCTGGGGTCAAGTTTTATTTCGATGAGAATGACAGCAGAGTTTATGCATCAGGATATTTCAGTAACACAATGATACCAGAGAACTTAATGAAGAAGGTACATGAAGTCAGTGACTGTTTCCGTCAGAAGTAGGTGAAAAAATATGACAGCTTTACAATACATGGGAACAGGAATTATATTTGGCGGTTTTGCAGGCATTTGCTTTGTTGGAGCGATCGTCTTTTTCTTTGCCACGAGACACAAAAAGTATCTGTATGCAGAGCGGTTTAGAAAGATAAAATTTCCAAAACAATTTTACATTGATCTGTTGGGAGAATATGAAAAGACAGAAAGCATCAATCAGACCTTAGATATCCTTTTAGGGAGATATTCAAAAGGGAGAGTAGCAAAAAGAATATGTGCATCCAAAGATTATCTAAAGCACAGCCATTATAGAGACTACGAAACAGCACTCTATCGGTATTTATCAGATAATGATACGAATCACGTTATTACAGAAATTTTGCTGAAGGATATGCAGAAAGTCAGAAGACTTCCATGTAAAGAAAATACGGATTTAGAAAAGGAGAATATAAAATGGGTAGAAGTAACTGGAAAACAAAATTAGTTGTAGGAGTAGCTTTTATATTAAGTATTATCGCAGGCGTTCTGGCTGCAATGTTTGCTCCGGATGTCTGGAAAGGATTGGTAGGATTTGGAACATTTGCAATTGTGTTACTTGTATTAGTATTTATTTTTATAAAGGTATTACATATCGGAGGGACTAGGTGATGAGAAAGAAAATGATAAAAATGAATAGGAAACAAATTACAACATTTATGATACTTGCAGTAGTAATGTCACTGGTAATTACACTGCAGATGTGCTATCCGGTTTTTGCTGATGAAAATAATGGTACCCAGGTGATTCAGACAGGATTTAATACGATTTATGGGCTTATTGCAGCAATTGTATCATCTATTGGTAGTCTCTATTTGCTTTGGGGAGTCTTTGAGTGGGCACAGTCCATGAATATGCAGGATGGTGGAGCACAGTCTATGGCGTTTAAGCGTATAGCAGGAGGACTTGTTGCTGTTATTACACCGCAGTTGATCCCTGTAATTACAGCAAGTGTAGGAGCGTAAGGAGGAAAAAAGATGCCAGATTGGTTGCCAGATTTTCTTAATAGTAACTTATTGTACGGTCCGTTCTATCAGATCTCCAGTGCAATATGGAATATTGTCATGACCGTATGTACAGGGATTATGACTACAACACCACAGGGATTCTCAGTCGATACATGGGAATATGTACAGACAGAATTGTATCCCTGGGCATTGGCTATTGGTGTAATGAGTATGGATCTATTTATAATGATAGGATTTTTTAGGGCAGTTGGAAACTTTAAAGAAAATATGACGTTGGAACTTATGATTGAAGTATTCATTAAAATCGTAATTTTAAATGTATTGATGGTAAGTGGATTACGAATCATTAAAACGTTATTTAAGGCGGCATCTGCAATGGCAGGCATGGCGGTTATGGTTGAACCGCCAGCTTTTTTTACAGACGATGTAGATGTGGGTTCAGTAATATTTTACTGGATTTTTGGCTTTTTCTATTTTATCGTTGCTATAGTATGTGCATTTTTAATTTTGCTTACATTATATGGTCGATATATAAAGCTATATACTTTGGTGGTAACATTCCCTCTTGCAATGCCAACAATAACAGGAAGTCGTGGAGTTGAAGGTACTGCTTATGCATGGGTGAAAAGCTTTTTATCTAATACGTTTGAAATTGTGATTATTGCGTTAGCAATGGCCATTACAGGAAGAATCACAGCGGGCGTTTCTGTTTTCGTAACAGATAGTGGTGTCCTGAATATGTTTGACGGATTTGGACAGGCATTAAATTCAACGATTTACATGATACTAATGGCAGTTTCGGTAAAAGGAGCACCGACATTCCTGAATAAAACATTTAATTTGTGATGATACAAGATGAGGGAAATTCATGAAAATAGATATAAATAAGGATTTTGAAGAACAGTATAAAAATGAATTGTGGAAAGGCTTTACTGCAAGAGAGTTAGCGTATGCGGGGATTGCATTATTTGTAGCAGGAATAATTGCGTTTGGAATATGGAAAATAACGGGGCTTGCAATCAATATTGCTATTTATGCGGGAATTCCTTTTATGGCACCTATTATTTATCTTGCAATGGTAAAGCATCAGGGACATACCTGGACAGAGTATTTGAAAAATATCTGGTTTTATTTACAAACGAAAGAACTGCCCTGTGAGATGGAAGAAAGAAATCATTCATCTTATAGGCTTTTTTCTATGAATATAAAAACAATCAAAGAACCAAAGAGAAAGAGGGGGAAGAAATAAATGTCAATTTTTAATGGAAACAGTTTGTTTCTGTCAAAAAAAAGCAAAACTATGCCGGTTGCAAAGGTTCCCAAAAATGTAAAACAATCGCTGCAGATTGATCAAGCATATGAAAATGGGATTTTTAAGATTGAGCCAAAAGAAAAAATGGCACTTTATGATAGATGTTATATTTTTGAAGATATCAATTACATTAATAAAAATGTAGGGGAACAGAAAATCTTTTTAACGAATTTGATGTTTTGGTTAAATTCCATGGATGTGGAATTTAAAATTACATTGGCAAATGAATACCAAAGCATGGAAGAGTTCCTGGAATCTATAAGGGCAGAAAAAAACAGAGAGGAATATCCAACCATTGCAAAGGGAATCCGACAATGGCAAGATGAAAGGCTCGATGAAACAAATCCGAATGTAACGACGTTACGTTATTTGACTGTAACAGCAAGAGCTGATAATGAGATAAATGCCAGAGTCTACTTAAATGCAGTAGAGACAACTATTATGGAAGCATTTTCCGGATGGGGAAGTCGTATCGAAAAGCTGAATGCTTATGAGAGAATGGAATCACTTCAGAAATTAATTTGTCCAGATCACCCGGAACAACAGGAATATATTAATCTACCATCCGATAAAAAGCAGCATCAAAAAGATTGGAAAAATGATATTTTGCCAAGAAGTATCCGGCAACATCCGAATTTTATGGTGATGGGAGATACTTACGTTACAGTCCTTTTTGGCCATAGATATCGGCAGGCAATTGATTCAGACAGTTTTGTACGATCTCTTTCAAATGTTTCTTATCCGTCTTTTCTTACATTAGATTATGCTCCAGTTGAAACGGATCTGGTGAATGATAAGCTGATCAATGCCCAGGTAAATAATGAAAGAGCAATAACGGAAGAAATTGAACAGAAAAGAAATGCAGGAATTCCGACAATTTCTGCATCTTATCCGAGAGAAAAAAAGAAGAATGAGATTGAAGCCTATATTGACCAGTTGGATGAGAATGACGAAAAGGGCTTCTTCCTGAATTTGTTAGTTGTAATAACAGCATATAGTGAAGAGCAACTTGCAGAGCGTATGAAGGAAATGCAGGCAATTGGAAAGCGGGAAGGTGTTGTTTTGGAAACCTGTGATTATACACAATTGAGAGCATGGAATACAGCACTGCCAATTGGAGGAAGACAGGTGGATTATATGAGATTTTTCCTGACATCTTCCCTTGTAGCATTTCAGCCGTATTTTGCTCAGGATGTAATTGAAGCAGGTGGACAGATGATGGGACTCAACCGTACCACAAAACATTTCATTGTTGGAAACCGAAAGAAGCTACCGAATCCACATGGAATTATTGTAGGTTTCTCAGGTACTGGAAAATCAATGTTCATTAAACTTACAGAGGTTTCACAAACGTTGCTTGCAACAGATGATGACATTATGATTATTGATCCTCAGAATGAATTCCGGGATATTATAGAAGAGTACAATGGAAGTTATTTTGATCTGACACCCAAGAGTGGAATTTTTCTGAATGGGTTTGAAGTATCAGATGAAGTATTCAGCTCACCGATTGCCGTTAAGAGGAGATTTGTTGCAGCACAAACAGAATATGCCAAGACACTTTGTGCTGCAGGAATGAAAAATATCAATGTAACACAGGAGCATGATTCTGTAATCAGCAGATGTACAGAACGAATGTTTGAAAAAGTATTCCAACAGAAGAAGCTGAAAAAGCAACCGACTTTGTTATGGCTGCGGGATGAAATTTATCAGGAATTACAGAATGTCGATAATGAACATGATGCAAGTCTGATTCGAGTGATCTATAACAGTCTGGAAGAGTATACAATAGGAAGTTGTGATATGTTAGCTCATGCATCAAATGTAAGCCTGAACCGCCGTATGATCGGATTTGGAATGTCGAATGTACCGGAGAATAACTGGGAAGCGGTTATGGTTACAATCCTTCATTATCTTTCGATTCGTATGGATTATAATAAACGTTTCCAGAAAGCCACACACCTTGTGATTGATGAAACACAGGTTGTGTCTAAGAAACCAGGAAGTGCAAGACAGTTAAACAATGCAGTTATTACATTCCGTAAATTTGGTGGAATCGTAACGATGGCACTGCAGAATGTTACTGCGGCATTATCGAATCAGACACTGATCGAGCTGTTTCAGAACTGTTCCTATAAAGTATTTCTTGACCAGGGTGGTGTTGACGCACAGAGTCTTGCTGCTATCCAGGAGTTTAGTGCAAAAGAATTTAGGGCATTATCTGCAGGAAAAGTTGGTGAGGGTGTCATTGTATGGAACAAGAAGATAGTGCTATTTGATGCATTGATCAGTAAAAATAATGCTTTATACAGAAGTTATAATACAAACTTCCATGAAAAAGCGGGAGAGCAAAAGAAGTTATCGTTTGAGGACGAAAAAATTGTTTTACAAGCAGATGTTGCTGAAACAGCATCATCTTACAAGTTAAGGGAAAAAGAGGAAACTTTAATTCTTCAAATTGCAGATATTATGGACATCTCAGAAGCAGAAGTACAACAATTACTGAAGGTAGATTTTGAGACAGGGCGTAATTATCTCATGATCTTAGCGTCAGAGGGAAAACTAATGGAAGTGAATGGCAAATACAGAAAGGTTGAATAGAATGCATTTTGACACAAGCGAAAAAAATTTTGAAGGAATAGCATTCGCATTAAGAACTTTAAATCAATCCATCAAAACATCAAAACAACACTTAACGACATTGAGCATGGGAAATGATCCTGATGAATCGGACTATAAGACAGATCCAATCGTAGATCCGACAAGATTTTTAAGTAGTAAGGAAATTCATAAATGGCATCAGCTATCTCAATCGCAGAAAAACAGATACATAGCAGAGGGAATAAAAGCTTCTGAGAAAAGTTCAAAATCAAGATCGTGGTTATCAAATAATGAAAATTTGGGTGAAGAAATAGAGAGGCAGACAGCATCACTTTATACAAAACATTTACATTACGTTCAAGAACTATCAGCAGTTAATACATATGGAAGTTCAGGGAAGAAACTTCAAAAGCGATTTGGACGGAATCAAGATGAACACGATAACTTACAGGATGAAAATGCAAAAAAAAATATTGCTCATAAAGCAATGAATACGGATGAAAATTTAAAACAGAGTTCAGCACAAGTAAAATTTGGAACAGGTAGTCATGGTATTAATGAATCAGCGACGATCAATTCTACACATATAACTAATACAACTGCATCAAGTATGGCAACAACTGGAGGGGGAGCTGTTGTTATGGCAGGGAAAAAAGCAGCAGATAAATTTAAAGCCTATATGCAAGAGAAATCAATGGCAAGTGAACAGGTGATTCGAAATGCGGAATCGAATATGAGGAATATCAGAAATGATAATCATGAGATGGATGCTATGCCGGGAGTTATAAAATATGTTGGTGCAACGATCACAGCAGTACTGTTATCAGTGATTGCAGTTATTATACAAGCAATATTTTCAATTCTTACAATATTGGTGTCGATGATAATTGCCTTTTTGATCCCCATTATAGCAATTGTAGCGATTGTTTCCATATTAATCAGTATTATAGCAACTATAACTACGACTCCGGATTTAACCGGAGGGGGAGAAAGAATTGTGCAGATTGCATTGCAGGAAGAAAATAATACAAGTGGAGCAAAGTATTGGAATTATGTTGTGGGAAGCGATTTTGTGAACGGTAATGTAACTCCATGGTGTGCCAGCTTTGTTTCGTGGTGTGCGAAAGAAGCAGGTTTTATAGATTCTGGTATTGTTCCAAAGGCTGCATCTGTTAGAGCTTATCACAGGTTCTACGAGGAAAAAGGACGCTTTCATTCTGCTTCAGGAAACTACACTCCACAGCCAGGAGACTTTATTATATTTGGCTCGGATGAACATATTGGAATTGTGCAGTATGTAGAAAATGGAAGAGTTATTACGATTGAGGGAAATACTTCTGATGCGGTGCATTCGAGAAGTTATGCGATTGAAAGCTCTTATATTACAGGTTATTGCAATCCAGAATATCCAGCAGGAACAACAATTGAAATTCCTGAAGAAATGGGAACATATCATACTTATATGGGGTGGCAGAAGATAACAAGTCCAACGAGTTTACAGTATCAGCTACGTGAACGAAGTGGAGAGCATTATGACAGTGAAGGTTTTGCAATTATTGATGGCAGATATGTAATTGCTTGCACAACATTGTATGGACAGGTGGGAGACTACATTGATTTTCAGAGGGAAAATGGAGAAATCATACACGCTGTAATCGGAGATATTAAGAGTCAAAGTGATCCGGGATGTAATCAATATGGACACGACAATGGAAGATGTGTAGTAGAGTTTGTTGTGAAGAAGAGTACATGGTATCCGTCTCATGCTAATCCGGGAACGGCAGGATGTCATCCGGAATGGAACTCAAGGGTCGTGAGGGCAGTGAATACAGGATATAATTATCTGCAACAATAAAGTGGTGGAGAATATGAAAAAAAGAATTTTTATCAGTGTGATTCTACTAATTTTGCTTGTTGGAATTTTAACTGGCGGAATTTTTCTTCTCAGGAAAAATTCTGAGAAGATATCAAAGAAAGAGGAGATGAAGAAACAAGCAGTAGAAATTGAAAAAGAAGAGAAAGAAAAAAAGAAAGCAGAAGAAGGTAAGATAAGTTCTCAGATAAACATTCAATTTGAAAATATGAATGTTCTGGATTCTTATTTTTCTGCAGAAGAAATAAAAGGTCTCGAAGAACAGGCAGAATCTTTTTTACGACAGGATGAAACATTTGACTCTGTATCAAAAATGATCTGTACAGATGATGCCTATGAGACTCAAAATCAGATTAAATTCTATTTTACATTGGATGACGGGACGTTACTGTTTACGAACTATAAAAAAGAAGAGAAGAAATTTCTTTTCTGGACACAGGAGAAAGAATATGCTGATACAGCAATAGCAGACTGGATGCAAAAAAAAGAGTCGGAAACAAAAGCTGTAGATACAAGTTCCTGGGAAGAAGAACAGCAGCTTCCAAAGGCATGGAATGAAAATGGACAGGAAGATATTCCAGTTGCATTGTCCGGAAAAGAAAATCTGCAGGGAAAAATTCCAGAAGAGAGTTTAAATAATTTGGAAAAAGAGATGCAGAAATTTTTGGAAGGGAACAATGAGTTGAGACGGGAGATTTCAATTCCATCAGATAAAATTGTGCAGACAGATCAGGAGATTACATTTGAAGCGGATTTTACAACAGAGCGGATTGACAAAAAACACCTTCAGGTAACTTATCATATTGCAGCGGGAACATTTGGATTTTCGCTACAGTAAATCTGTGGAACTGTTGAAAATAGTTTGGAAATTTTGTAAACTAATATTAGTAAAAAATGCTGAGAGGGTGACGATATGGAAAAGTGGCAGGAAGAAGCATTAATAGAGATCAAAAAAAAGATGAGAATTGTAGATGGAAGAAATATTTCAGCAGAAGATTATCCAGAAAAAAGAGATTGCTATTCAGAATTATATAAATATGTAACAGAACACAATCCAGATTACAACGGAAAAATTTGTGCATTATATGGATTGAGACGAACCGGAAAAACCGTCATGATGAATCAGTGTATTTCTGAGTTGCCACCAGAAGAGAAAGAAAAGAGTGTATATATTTTATGTAAAGAAGCCTGTGATATGTTGGAAGTGGAACAGGTGATTGATGACCTATATGAGAAAGGAAAGAGGTTTTTCTTTATTGATGAAGTGACACTGATCGAAGATTTACAGGTATATGGAAACGTCTTTTCAGATTATTATCGTACAATGGGAGCGAAGATTGTTATTGCTGGAACGGATTCTTTTGGAATTTATATGGCGAAAACAGATATCCTTTATGATCGTACAATCATGATTCATACCTCACAGATACCATATGCAGAGTTCAGGAGAATCTGTAAAAAAGATTTGGACACCTATATTGAGTATGGCGGAACACTCACCAATACCACTTACAAAAATAATCAGGATGCGAATGAATATCTTAATACCGCCATCGTGGAAAATATTCTGCATGGATTAGAGGGAAGAGAAGAGAAAAGAAAACATGCTACAGTTTTGACGGAGCTTTATGATCGAAACGAACTTGTTTCTGTTATTCAGAAAATGATTAATAGATTTAGTTATGAAATTACTATAAAAGCAATCAATCGAACTTATAAAAGTGCACCTCTATATGCCACATATCAGACTGATAAATCAAAGTACCAAGGGAAACTTGAGGTTATGCTGATCAATGCTGCAACGAAGTCAGCATTAGGAATAAAAAATAATGATGAGATGCAGACAGTAGTAACACAAGAAGATTTGGAAACGATAAAAAAATATTTAAAATTTTTGGATCTGTATATCACGATACCTACATTTCGCTCTCTTAAACGTGGCGGTGGACGAGACTTAGAGATTTTGCAACAGCCAGGAATGATTTATGCACATGCTACGGAATTACTGAATCAATTGGAACACGATGAGGTTTGGAGTGAGACATGTGAGATTGAGGACAAAGAAGAATTTATGCAGAGGGCAGATCAATTTGTGAAAGGAATTCTTCTTGAAAATATTATTCTTTCTGAAACATATAAATGTTATCAAGATATTGATCGTAAGAGATTTTATGTGTCTCAATTATCAGTCGGTCCAGTAGACGACTTGCCGGAGTCAGAAGCTGATCTTATCATTGTAGACAGAGAAAAAAAGGAATGCTATTTATTTGAAATTAAACATTCCGATCAAGTTGTAGAGAGACAGACCCGCCATTTACGAAATGAAGACTTTATAAATTATGTCAGTGAAAATTTCGCTCCGGTGAAAAAATGTTGTGTAATATATAGCGGACAGCCAACCCATAATGATACGATTGCTTACCTGAATGCGGAAAAATTTTTAATGACAGTTCATGAGATAGAATTATCAAAAAATGCGGATTTACAAAATTTGTTTCAGCAAAAAGGAATAGAGGAAATCAAAAAGCCCGACACGAAACCAGTGAGAAAAAAAGAGAAGAAAAGCTCGATTCACCTTTCAAGATAGTATATAAAATTCAATAACAAAGAAGTGGATGTAAAAAAGGAACAGTAAAAAAATGCTGTTCTTTTTTTGCGGATTTATCCGGATGAGGAAAGAGAAAATGAAATTATCAGAGTATTTAAAAATCGGAACAAAGATGAAAATTTTGAGAAAAGAAAAAGGAATATCACAAAAAGAGATGGCTGAAATTTTGGGAATGATTCCATCAGCGTATTCAAATTATGAAAATCATTTTACAGACATTCCGGTTGAGATTATGAAAAAATTTTGTAACATCGTTGGATGCAGCATGAATGAACTGATTGGATTTGATGTGAGCACTTCAGAAGAGGTGCATCCAATTTTTTCAATTTCTGATTTGATGCTTGTAATCATGGATCTGAACAAAAAGAAGCTCCCTGTGTCAGTAACATTTCGTTCAGAGGGAGAAAAAATGAATGTGGATTTTCAAGTGGCACAGACGGAATATGATGAAATTTTGGATGGACTGGAATGCGAACTGAAAAAGTACAGAGAAGAAAAAATTGACAAAAGACAATTCCAGCAGAACGTAAAATTACTCTTAAATAAGGAGAATAACTACCAAAATAACGTAAAAAAGGGTCTTAGGGAACTTCCCTAACAAGAGCGTGAAATGTATTACATTTTGCGTATCTTGCAAATCACTTTCAGTGATTCATGGAAAGTCATACAAGTAGCTGTACAGAAAGTCATACAGTTAGTTGTACGAAAAAGGCAATCAGCCATACAGTTTGCTGTACAGATGTCATACGGTTAGCTGTACGTGCCATACAAGTTGCTGTACAAATGCCATACGCTTGTCTGTACAGTGCACATGGACTGCTGTACAGATGTCATACAATTAGCTGTACAGTACATACGATTAGCTGTACACTACCAAAACATTATGAAACAGGAAGGAATAAAGATGAGCAGAACACGAAAAACTTACAGATTATCAGATGAAGCAGTACAAGTTATAGAAAATAGGGATAAGTCAGTTTATCCAACCGCCACAGATTTTTTAGAAGCAAAACTATTAGCTCCGACAGAGAATACAACTGAATTATTAAATAAAGTTTCCATGCAGCTTGATGAGATTAAGCTGATGGTAGCTCAAGAGCATCAGAAAAAAATTGAAGAGCAGAAAGCATTCTTCTGAAAAAAAGCGTACCTAAAGTAACCTAGAATGTAGAATATAGATCTGATAAAATATAATTAGAGAAATAGAGGAAAAGAGTTGTGCCGATGCCAGGAGTTAGAACAAAAATTCTAATGATTGGAGATCGGTATTTTTTATGCGAAGAAGAGAGGAAATACAGAATGAATTTAAAAGAGCAATTAAAAAAAGTTATGGACGATCAGGAGAAACTGGAAAGAAAAAAAGATAAATTTTTAGAAGAGTATGATGAGAAGAAGAAAAAAATTTTACTGAAGAAAAAAGAACTCGAACAGAAAATTCAGAAAGAAAAAAATGAAAAAATTTTACAGGCAGTTCAGGAGAGCTTCGGAGAAATTAATGAAAAAAATATGGACGCCTTTTTAGATATCCTGAAAAAAAACAGTGAAGAATTTTCCCTGGAGATGGAAATTGCTTCAGAAAATTTGGAAGAGTCTGTTAGCAAGCCGGAGGAACATGTACCGGATTTCGGCACAGAACAGAAGGAAGAGAACAATCCATATATGTTTGACGGCAATGAGTCATGAGCCAAAGAAATATCATCTATACGATCCGTTTTACGGAAAAGGAATGGAAACGTCTGGAACAAAAAATCCGAGAAAATGATGAGTGGAAGTTTAAATACGGTACTAAAGAAGGACGGGTAAATATAGCAGCTTATATCAGGGATGTCCTGTTTCGGAAAGAGATGGAAGAGATAAGATACTACAGAGAACTGAAAAATCTAACCTATCAAATTAGAAAAATTGGAGTCAATATTAATCAGGCAACCGCAAAGATAAACAGCGGTTACCAAAATTATGACTCCATTTTTTATTTACAGAAAAATCTTTCACAAGTTGAGGAAGAGTTGAAAAGATTAATTGAAAAATTGGAGGAAGACCGTGGCAATCACAAAGCTGATGAACATCAAGCAGGGAAAGATGGGAGGGAGCAGACATCTGAATAATTCGATTCAGTATATTATGAATCCGAAGAAAACAGAGGACGGAAAACTGATCGGAGGAAATGCAGGAATGACTCCGAAAGAAGTATATCAGACGATGATGGATACCAAAAGTGATTGGGAAAAACTGGATGGAAGACAGGGCTATCATTATGTGATCAGTTTTAAGCCAGGAGAAGCAAGTGAAGAAACTGCATATCAAGTGATCAAAGAATTCTGCGAAGAATATTTAGGGGATGATTTTGATTATGTGTTTTCTATTCATAATGATCAGAAACATATGCATGGACACATAGTTTTTAACTCGGTCAATCGAATGAGTGGATATAAATATCGGTATGAAAATGGGGATTGGGAAAAATTCATTCAGCCGATTACGGATAGAATCTGTGAAAGACATGGATTACCGCCGTTAGAATTCGATGCGGAAATCAGAAAAGGAAAGTCCTATGCACAGTGGGAGGCGGATCAGAAAGGAAAACCAAACTGGAAAAAAATAATCCGTGCAGATATCGACTACATTATTTCCATTTCTGAAAATGAAACAGAATTTTTTCACAACATGGAGAAAATAGGTTATCAGATCCGAAAAGGAGAATCACAAAAGCATGGCGTCTATTTAGCATTTAAGGCAATGGAACAGAAAAGAGCCTGGAGAAGTTACAATCTTGGAAACGGTTATAGTTATTCAGAAATACTTTCCAGAATTAAAACAGAAAAATTTGTCTGTAAATATCCGACAAGTCCGAAACTCCGGTTTTATAGAATTGGTAAAAATGTGAAGTACATTCCGATGCTGGAATTTCAAAAGAAGAGAATACGAAAAATCTATTTTGTTTCTGTTGGATGCCATAATCTAAAGAATCCGTATGCAGTAGATTATCAGCAGGTGCGGAAAAGCATGTTACATATTAACCAGCTGTGGGAGGATGTGACTTATCTAAGACAGGAAAAAATACAGACGTATGAGGAACTATTATGCAGAGAGACAGAAATAAAAGAGCAGGAGAAAGCATTAAAAAATCAGAAGTACAGCACAGATTTTCTGCAGGAGAATGAAGTGTATTTAAAATACAGAAGTTTGAAAGAGAGATTAAAAGAGATTCCAGAATCAGAAGATGAATTTGAGAAAGTATTGGACGAGTTAGAAGAACTCGAACAGAATCTTCCGGATGCAGTTCTGAATGGAAAGACTTTTAATGAGCAGGAGCAGATAGAACAGAAATTACAAATTCTTCGGGAAGAAAAAAGAATTATCAGACACATTAAGAGAGAGGAAACAGAGGATCAATTTTTCTCTACGCCATTACAGCCGATAGAACGATCAAAAGATAAGAAGAAAGAGGTGCAGGAGCAATGGGTGAAAGCAAGGTGAGTATGATTAATCTCAACGAAATATTCCAGGACGTAAAATCAGATTTGATTGGAAAACTGCTCAATGAGACTAAGGACAGTAAAACATGTATGTGGTATCTCATGTGTGCATTGGATGGAATGCCAGATAAGGAAATCTTGGAACTTGCAGGATTTACGATTCCACAAATACAAGCTGCACGTACAGAATTTCTGATGAAAAAATACCAGGGAAACAGTCCAGTATACAGTGAAGTCCAGAAACTTAAAAGCCAGGTTAAAGAGATTGTTCAGGAAAACAGGGATGTCCGATCCTCGATTGAAAAAGGACTAGATAAGGCAATCCAGGAACAAATTGAGAAATCAAACCAGTTAATAGAAGCAAAGGATCAAATGATTCGGATGTTAAACCTACAGATGGTTGAGCATAAACGGCGGATTGAAGAACTACAGACAAAGGTAATCCATTTAGAAAAACAACAGGAAGACAAATATGACCTTGGGCAGACAACAGGAACTGCGAAAAGGGTATTGCCCCAGTCACAGTCTGTAGAATATCAAAATAAAAACGAAGATATAAGCAGTGAACTGGAAATTATATCGGAAGAGATTCGACCAGAAGAAAAGAAACAAGGGGTAGGAGAAAGGTTGAAAAAATATTTCTTTTCTACTACGGATACCAGAAAATTTATTGAAAAATATCTGAACAATGACAAGCTGTCTGATGAACAGAAGGAATATCTGTTGGAGTGCCTGGAATCAGGAATGAGTGTAAAAGAAATGGATAGTTTTGCGTCAGAACATCTGTCAGTGGATCAGATGAAGCGTTTAAGTTCACTCTACAGGAAGCGGAAAGGATAAAGAATGGATATTCAGGTAGAAATTCATCTGTCTTATGATTCCGATGTATGGGCATACGGAATGGTTACATTGGAAAATATGATTAGATTTCCAGTACAGCTTAGAAAATACAAGAATAAGGAAACAGGTGAAGAAACGTCTTTTATCAGTTACCCAAGAAGAGAACGGAATGGAAAGTGGGAAAATCTTCTTGTGCCGGATAATGCATTAAAGCAAGAAATAGAAAAGGCAGTTGGCGAAAAAATAAAAGAAGAGATGAGAAAAGATTTTTATCTGCCGGAAATTGAAGATCTCTCTATCTGTCCGATTGTTCCCAGGTATCCACCAGGTGCAAGAGCATACATATGTGGAGTAGCATCCGTTAAAGTTCTGGGGCTTACAATCCATGGAATTACAATTAAGCATGGACAGAAAGGATATTTCATTAATATGCCACAATACAGAAAAGCAGATGGATATCATGATGTAGTTTATGCCATTGGAAAAGCTATGCAAGAAAAAATTTCGGAGTATGTTCTTCAGGAATACCAGAGAATAGTGAAGGAGGAATGAGGATGAACAAAGAAGAATTTATACAATTTGTTGCAAAAAATTTAAAGTATCATCTGCCATCCGATTTTAATTCTTATCAGATAGAAGTGAACCATATGCGGTTGACAATATCTGAAAGTAATTCTTCTAAACAATTAAATGTGTATCTGAATCGAGCATATGAACAATTTGTGCAGGCTAGAAGTATGTTTCCCATAATGGAAAATGTAGCAAAGAATATTGCAGAGAAATGGTCGCTTATGAGTAAAAGAACAGAGGAAAAAAGGCAGGCGGTTAATTTGGTAAATAATTATAACGAAGCAAAGAAATATCTGCAGGCTATATTGTGTGATCCGGATATGAGTGCTATTGCCCAGGATCGAGTTACAACAAAGGCAGGAAGTTATGTTGTACTATATCAATTAAATCTTGCACAAACGACCTACATACGTATATACCAATCACAAATCGAATGCTCGATCGCTGGGAAATTACCAAAGAACAACTTCATCAGGACACAATGAAAGTCAGAGAAGTGTGGAATCAACCATTTATGGCAGAGTGGGAACAAGAAGCCTTTTATTTACAGTTTGGCACTCCGAAACCAGAGAATCTGTTGGAGTCAGATAGAGGAAAAATTGAATCAGACACGATATATATATTATCAAATAAAGCGTTAGACAATGGTGCAGTACTTATAGTACAACCTGAGATTATTGAAAAAGTGGGAGATTTGCTGCAACAAAATTACTATCTATTCCCTTCTTCCAGGCATGAAATGCTAGTGTATCCGAATAGTGGACATAGTATGACAGCTCAGGAAATGGAAACAGTGGTTCGGAGAATGAATGAACAGGAAAGATCACCAGAAGAGCTGCTTTCTGACAAGATATTATTTTATGATTATCAGGAACGAAAATTGAAACTTGCTACGGAAAGGGAGAAGGAGCTTGTAGAAGAGAACGAATTGCAGGAAGATAAAATTTCTGAAAAAGCAGAAAATCAGCCGGAGAAAAAAGAAGAGAAGACGATGGGAATTATTCCAAGATTTTAAAGTCTAATTGTATTGTACCGAATTTCGGTACATTCTTATGCCCCAAAAGGAAAGAGAGGAAAGAAAAAATGACATATCAGGAAGAAACAGAGAAAAAGAACTATATAACATTTGAGGAGCTGACTAAGGATATTCAAATGACAGAGGGAGAGATTTTTCTTTCCGTGGATTTTACGAGAGGAGGAGAGGCGGAAGATGATGAATAAGGAAGTACAGGATTCTCTGAAACAAGTGGGAATCCGTATGGTAGAAGAACCCCCATTATTGAGTCCGGAGCCTATGGATAATCCAGAAGCGGCAGTCAGAGTATTGGGAGAATGGTTAAGTGAGATGGATCGGGAATTGTTCTGTGTTGTAAATTTGAATTCACATTTAACTCCTATTAATATGAATGTAGTCAGCATGGGGACGTTAAACACAGTATATGTAAATCCAAGAGAGACCATGAAAAGTGCGATTCTTTCTAATGCAGCATATTTGATGCTGGTACATAATCATCCATCAGGTTCACTGAATCCATCCAGAGAGGATATTACAATCACTGACCGAATACAGAACGCAGCTTCTATTATGGGAATTCCTGTTTTGGATCATATTATTGTTGGAAGAAATCAGGAGTTCTTCTCTCTTCGGGAAAACAATGTTTTCTCATATACAAATGATATCGAGTATGTGTCCGACCTGTCAAAATTACAATGGACACAACAAATGAGTGTTGCAGAACGTTCCTCTTATGGAAATCGGGGAAGTGAAGCAAAAGAATCAAAACTTGATACCATCATGAAATCATTGGAGGAAGGGGTCGAAAAGATATTTACGTCAGAACAATATCATATCTATCTGGATACAATGGCAAAATTTCATAACTATTCCTTCAATAATACCTTACTGATTGCCATGCAGCGTCCGGATGCAACGCTTGTAGCAGGCTATCAGACCTGGCAGAAAAAATTTCAGCGACATGTGAAGCGTGGGGAAAAAGGAATTAAGATTATTGCACCTGCTCCGGTTAAGGAAAAAAGGGAAGTAGAGAAGGTGGACGATGAGACACAGGAAATTATCATTGGTGTGGATGGACAACCAGAGACAGAAGTTGTAGAACGTATTTTACCAAGGTTTCGGGTGACAACTGTATTTGATGTGAGTCAGACGGATGGAGAGCCGTTGCCTACCTTGGAGACGAGAGAGTTAGACGGAGATGTAATCATATATGAGGATTTTATAGAGGGACTGGAAGACCTATCACCAGTTCCTTTTCAATTTATAGAAATTGAAAGTGGTGCAAAAGGATATTATAGCAACAGTGAAAAATATATTGCAATACAGAGTAATATGAGTCAGGCACAGACAATGAAAACTGCTGTACATGAAACTGCTCATGCAATCCTTCATGACAGAGATATCATGGAAGAAAATGGAATGACAAAAGATCGGATGACAAAAGAGGTAGAAGCGGAAAGTGTAGCTTATGTGGTGTGTAATCACTTTGGTTTGGATACGTCGGATTATTCATTTAGTTATATTGCAAGCTGGTCTTCCGGGAAAGAAATGTCTGAACTGAGAAGTTCAATGGATACAATCAGAACAACTTCATCACAATTTATTTCGGATATTACAGATAGACTGCAGGAATTGCAGAAGAATAAGGAACTGGAAAAAGAGAACGATGATAAGGTCATAAACTCAGATGATGTTGTTGTAAAATTTTCGGCAGAATTTGATACAGAATGGGAAGTAATAAAAATTACAAATATGTCACGGGATACTGTTGGTAAATTAATTCATGACATGGCTGCTCTTGATGAAGAGGAATGGGATGGTGACTATATTACCTATTTGGAACAGCATGGAGCTGAAATTGTGGCAATTGCATCAAGTATGTCTTCTGAAGAATCAGATCCGGAATATTATGATTTTGAATTTACTGTAGATGCTGATCCGGTTGTGGCAGAGTGGAGAAAAGCAATTGATGAAAGAACCTTATTTGCAAGAACAGATGATTCCTATGCAATCTACCAGTATGATCATACGGATGGAGATTGGGGATATGAATTTATGGGATTTGATTTTGTGGAAAATATGGGATTATCTGTGGATGGTCAGGACTATCGGATAATGTATATAGGTACATTGGATCAGACAGAAACATTAGATACATTATTTCAAAAGTTCAATATTGATAAACCGGAAGACTTTGAAGGACACTCCATGTCAACTTCTGATGTCATTATCATGAAGCAAAATGGAGAGATGAAAGCCTATTATGTGGATAGTGTAGGATTTAAAGAACTTCCGGAGTTTGTGCTACAAAGAGCAAATTTATTAGAAATCTCTATAGAGCAGGAAACTCCCTCTGTCTATAAGGGGACATTAGAGCAGGCTGTAGAGGAAAGAAATGCAGATGCTTATTTGGATTCCAGAAAATTAAATATCGACTGTAAAAATGCAATTGAGAAGGCAATATCAGAAAACTATGATGGAACATCTTTGAATCCGAACATTGCCAATGCCACATTAAATATAGTTCAGACATATGGGGAACAGAGAGTCTCTTTTGTTTTGGCGAATACGTTACATCAGCTATCTAAAGATGGAAGATTTTCTGAAAGGAACAAACAATGGGGAAAGACAATTAAGATTCCGGAAAACATCCGTCAAGGAGTGGATTTGAATAGGGACTATATCATAAACAGTCATCCAGCAGTTTTAAATGTATTTATTGATTTGATTCGTAAGGAATTCAGGGACAGGAATTTGGAAGAAACATTAGATGCTCGAGTGGCACATATTACAGAAAATACCAAAGGATTTGAAGCGGAAGGTCATGAGGGAACCTGGTATACTTTTGATCAAAAAGTATATCAAGGCGAAACATTTTTCCAGATGAGACACGAACGGTATGGATCAGAAGTGGCAGATATTATAGTAGCTGAAGATGGAACACTTGTGGCTGAGGATGTGTGGTATGGATTTGATACCAAAGTTCAAGAAGTCATATTTGATTATCTGAAGGAACATGGAATTACAGTGGAAGACAATGAACTTAAGCAAGTAGAAGAGTCCATTTCTTTTTACACTGCGGAATGTATGGAATTTCCAAACCTGGGAGAATTATATGAGAATCTTACATTAGAAGAAGCAATCGAGAAATATGAAAGTATTCCTGCAGAACGTATGAATGCAGTGAAAGGAATTGGATTTGAATTACATGATGGAAGTGATTATGAAGGAAAATACGGTTTGATGCACTGGGGACAAGTGCATAGAGAAAACGTTGAAATGATTCAACATTATAGAGAAAACTCTTCTATCATGAATGCACTGGATCAGCTGGAGCAGTATTGCGAAGAGAAAAAAACAGCTGTAAATGAAAAAATCCAATCGGAAAGACAACAGAATACAAACAGAAAGAAAAAACAACATCAGATTGAAAAGGGACTTCACCGATAGAAGTCTTTTTTTATTGTACCGAATATCGGTACAGAAAGGGTTTGTATGGCAACGACATTAATAAGGCTAAAAGAATTATCAAAGCGAACAGTAGATGCAATTGTAAAGAGTCCGGATGCCTGGAAAAAATATTTGAATGCAGCTCCACGTATCTTTCGATACTCCTTTGAGGATCAGTTATTAATCTATGCACAAGCACCAAAAGCAACAGCCGTTGCAACCTATGATGTATGGAACAGAATCATGCATAGAGCGGTTAAGAAAGGCAGTTCAGGTATTGGATTAATACATGCAAAAAGAAGATATGAAAAGATTGATTATGTATTTGATGTGAGCCAGACAGTAGAAAGATATGATTCACGTCCACTAAATATATGGAAGATCACAGATGAGAATGAATCACAGATAAGAGAATATTTACAGAATATGCTCTCTGTTGATGAATCGTCTGCCAATATCCCGGATTTAATGCAGTTACTTGTAAAGGAGAGTGTAGAGGATGTAATCGATGATCTTTATGATGCATTGAAGGAAGATGTGGATGGAACATATCTGGATGGGTTGGAGGAGGATCAATTAAAGTATGAGTTCCGTGAACTGCTTAACCACAGTATTTATTATGTATGCCTTGGGAAATGCGGATATGATCCTGACATGTATCTTACGACAGATGCATTTGATTTCATCACGAATTTTAATGACCTATCAGTACTCCGGCATTTAGGATATGCGACTACAGAGACCTGTAACTCAATTCTACATGGAATAACAATCTGTCTGGAAAGAAACAGAAAACGAATCTCTCAGGAACAAATTGTACAGGATACAGCTTCAGAGGTTGTACCAGTGGATTCCACGGGAACTGATGTACCGAATTTCGGTACATCAAAACGCGAGGATACCGTATCAAGTGAACCGGATAATCATGTTATGAGAACACTTCCGGAGCATCCAGTCCAGATCGAGGATGTAGAGATAGGTGAGAATGATTATATTCAATTAGAATTTCTTCCATCAGAGGAACAACAGACAGAACAGATTCAGCTTGAAGTAGGTTCGCATGAACTTGAAAATGATGAAAATCTCATATTAGATTCAGAAATAGATGCAATCTTACGTCTTGGCGGAGGAGAAAACAATACCCGATATTCCATTGCAGCCCGGTTGATCAAAGGAATCGACCAAGATGCATTTGCAACGTTCCTTTCAAAAGAATATGGAACAGGTGGAAAGGGTGTCTATCTGAATGAAAGAAAAATATCAGTGTGGTACGATCAGGAGGGATTAAGGTTCGCAAGAGGTGACTCAGCACAGGAGCAGTACGACCGGATCGTAACATGGCAGGAAGCATCAAATCGGATTATTTCCATGTATGAGCAAGGAAATTATTTGCCGAATTCAATTGTGACAGATGCTCTGAAAGTGACAGGAGAAGCATTTTCAGACAGACTGGAACTAATGTTTCGGGATGCTGGTATCCTGCCGGATGAAATGCGGCATACAGAAGAGTGGGGAGATACCATTCAAACGATGTTATATGAAAAATCCGGACAAGAGAAGATAACGGCATTATTTGACAAAATCGATCAGGCTTTCCAGGAAAGTCTGTCTTTGCCAGGATGGATACAACGTAATAATAGAAAATATCGAAGAATTTTTAAAGAATTAACACCAGATAGAAATCATTATGTCTTACAATCAACGGATATTGCTATTCCGCAAGAACAGTTTATCACAGAGGATGAAATTTTAGCTACATTAGGCAGAGGATCAGGAGTGTCTAATGGAAAAGAACGGATTTATAACTATCTGACGGACATCAGTGAACAACATTCAGTCCAGGATAAAATAAAGTTTCTAAAAAATGAGTACGGAATTGGTGGACGAAAACCAGGAATCATAGGAGCATGGCATTCGTCTGAAGATCATGATGCGAAAGGTGTTTTACTTGAAAAAGAATTTTGTGATAAAGTACAGCTCACCTGGAGCAGTGTATTACGACGGATTGAAGCGTTAATCCAGAACAATCAGTATTTAACAGAAGAGGAAGCAATAAATGTATGGTTTGACGATGCACAAAAGATTCAAAAGGATTTAGAGAATGTAGAATCAAAAGAAATTGTACCGAATTTCGGTACACCGCAAATTATGGCAGCTCAAGCAAACCGTATCAGGGTTGCAATCGAAAGTACCGAAGATTTTGAAGACCGCAAAATAGGATTTTTTACTTTTCACTATCCGGATGGCAGAGTTGGAATTCGTTTCCGGCTTGTGAAAATTGGTGATAATGGTGTATTACAGGTATATCCACAGCCGAACCGATTTTTTATCAATTTTGCAGCCGTTAATGAATATATTCGGGAACATGCCGATGATCTTGAAGTTATTTCCTATGATGATATTGTCCAGGAAACATGGAAAAAGCGGCTGCCGGCTGAAAGTGTTCCGAATGTACAACAGGAAGAGGATACAGAGAAAGCACAGCAAGAAAAACAGGAAAATGGAAAAACAAGCAAGGCAGGTAATTTCCACATCACTGACGAACAGCTTGGAACAGGTACTTTGAAAGAAAAGTATCGGAGAAATGTAGAAGCAATTCAACTGTTGAAACAATTGGAAGAAGAAAACCGTCAGGCGGACAGATTTGAACAGGAAACACTTTCAAATTATGTCGGATGGGGAGGTCTTTCGGATGTTTTTGATGCAAATAAACAGAACTGGACAGAGGAATATAATGAGCTGAAGGAACTTCTCACAGATGCAGAGTATAAAGCGGCAAGGGAATCTGTTCTCAATGCACATTTCACACAGCCAGTCATCATAGAAAGCATCTATAAAGCTTTAGAACAAATGGGATTTAGGAATGGGAACGTTTTAGAACCATCCATGGGAATTGGAAACTTTTTCGGAGTTATGCCGGAGTCTATGCGTGGATCAAAACTGTATGGTGTGGAATTAGATGATATCAGTGGCCGGATTGCAAGACAGCTCTATCCGGATGCAGAAATCCAGATCACAGGGTATGAAAATTCCGGTTATCCGGATGATTTCTTCGATGTTGCAGTGGGAAATGTACCGTTTGGCAATTACCAAATCTATGACCGCAGATATGAACGTCAGCATTTCATGATACATGATTATTTTCTTGCTAAAACACTAGATCAGCTACGAAGCGGTGGAGTGGCTGCGTTTATCACGTCGAAGGGCACGATGGATAAGAAAAGTGATACCGTCCGCTTGTATTTATCTCAAAGAGCCGAGCTTTTGGGTGCAATTCGACTTCCGAATACGGCATTCAAAGCAAATGCAGGAACAGAAGTAACATCGGACATTTTGTTTTTCCAAAAGCGGGAAGGAATCTCTTATGATTCTCCGGAATGGCTGCAAATCGGAGTAAATGAGGAGGGCATTGAGCTGAATCAATACTTCATTAACCATCCTGAAATGGTTCTTGGACATATGGAAGAAATCAGCGGACCCTATGGGAAAGATACTGCATGTGTGCCAATCGAAGGTGCAGATTTAAAGGAACAACTGGAACAGGCGATCAGGAATATTCATGGTGAAATATTTGTAGAAGCAAGCCCAGAAGCTGTATTTGAAGACAATAAGGAAGAGATTCCAGCAGATCCGGATGTGAAAAATTACTCTTACACACTTGTAAAGAATCAGCTCTATTACAGGGAAAATTCCAGGATGTATCCGGTTGATCTTCCGAAAGCTACAGAAGAACGGGTTCGGGGAATGCTTGCAATCCGGGAATCTGTAAGAAAACTGATTACATTACAAATGGATGAAAATGGTACAGATGAGGAGATTAAGGAAGAACAAAAACAACTGAACGATGTCTATGATGAGTTCTATAAAAAACATGGTGTGATAAGCAGTAAGGGAAATAAGAGAGCATTTTCCTCAGATGCTTCGTATTGCCTGTTATGTTCACTGGAAATATTGGATGAAAATGGAGAACTGGAACGAAAAGCGGATATGTTTTCCAAACGGACAATCAGCAGAGCAGTGCCGGTTACGAAAGTAGACACAGCAGTAGAAGCACTGGCAGTATCGATGAGCGAATATGCAAGGATTAATCTTTCCTATATGGCTCAATTAACAGATCGCAGCGAAGAAACAATTATAGAAGAGCTTCGAGGAGTTATTTTCTTCGATCCGGAGACGCAACAATGGGAAAGTAATGACGAATATCTTTCAGGAAACGTCCGAAACAAATTAGCGGTTGCAAGAGAATATGCTAAAGAGAATCCAAGATATCAGGAAAATGTCCATGCCTTGGAAGAAATACAGCCGAAAGATCTGGATGCATCTGAAATAGAAGTACGGATCGGTGCAACCTGGTTAGATCCGGAGATTTATGAACGATTTATGGAAGAAGTGTTTCATACACCTAGATATCATCTTAACAGCAAGAGGATTGCGGTATATTTTTCCAAGACGACAGGAGAATGGAGAATCAAAGGAAAACGTTTGGATAGTTCTTCCAATACAATTGCCTACAATACTTATGGAACAGAAAGAATCAATGCATATGAGATTCTTGAAGCAACATTAAACTTACATGATGCAAGAGTCTATGACCGGGTGGAGCGTGACGGACAGGTCAGATATGTCCTGAATAAAACAGAAACAATGTATGCAGCACAGCGTCAGGATGCTATGAAGGAGGCTTTTCAAGAATGGATTTATAAGGATCAAAAAAGGAGAGAAGTAATCTGTAAAACGTATAATGAAAGATTTAATTCAGTACGTCCACGGGAATATGATGGAAGCCATTTAATATTTCCTGGAATGAATCCGGAAATCGAGTTAAAACCGCATCAGAAAAATGCGGTCGCACATCAGCTTTATGGGAAAAATACTCTGCTTGCACACTGCGTGGGGGCAGGAAAAACTTTTGAGATGGTTGCGGCGGCAATGGAATCGAAAAGACTTGGTTTATCGCAAAAGGCACTGTTTGTTGTTCCAAACCATCTGACAGAACAGTGGGGAGCGGAATTCCTACAGCTATATCCAGGTGCGAATATTTTAGTTGCAACAAAAAAAGATTTTCAACCGATGAATCGGAAGAAGTTCTGTGCCAGGATTGCATTGGGAAATTATGATGCAGTAATCATTGGGCACAGTCAGTTTGAGAAAATTCCATTAAGTGACGAACGTCTGAAGAAAATGCTGGAAAATCAGATTGATGATATTCTTTCAGCAATTGAAGTGGCAAAAGAAAGTAATGCAGAGAATTTCACCATTAAGCAGATGGAAAAGACTAGAAAACAACTGGTTGTAAAGCTGGAAAATCTGAATAAGAAGGAAAGAAAAGATAATATTGTTACATTCGAGGAACTTGGAGTAGACAGGCTGTTCGTGGATGAGAGCCATTATTATAAAAACCTCTATCTGTATACGAAGATGAGAAATGTTGCTGGTGTATCACAGACTGAAGCACAAAAGTCAACAGATATGTTTAACAAATGCCAATATATCAATGAAGTAAATGGTGGGAAAGGAATTACTTATGCAACAGGAACTCCAATCAGCAATAGTATGACAGAGTTGTTTACAATACAGCGTTATTTGCAAATGGAGAAACTGCAGGAGATTGGACTGACACAATTTGACAGCTGGGCGGCTACTTTCGGTGAGACGGTAACGGCAATTGAATTAGCACCGGAAGGAACGGGATATCGGACAAAGACTCGATTTTCCCGCTTTTTCAATGTCCCGGAGCTTATGAGTATGGTGAAAGAGGTTGCAGATATTAAAACATCAGACCAACTGAATCTGCCAGTTCCGGAAGTAGACTATAAAACAATTGTCATTAAACCAACCGAAGAACAGAAAGAGTATGTAGCAGATCTGGGTGAACGTGCAGAACAGGTCAGAAATGGCGGTGTGGATTCTTCCATTGATAATATGCTGAAGATAACGAATGATGGTCGTAAATTGGCATTGGATCAGCGTTTGATTGATGCTTCTTTCCCGGATGCTCCGGATGGAAAAGTAGCAGAGTGTGCAAGACAGTGTTATCAGATATGGAAAGATACAAAAGAAAAAAAGTCGGCACAGTTAATATTCTGTGATTTATCAACACCGAAAAATGATGGTACATTTAATGTGTATGATGATCTGAAAAGAAAATTGATGGATATGGGTGTACCAGAAAGAGAAATAGCCTATATTCATAATGCAAATACAGATATAAAAAAAGCGGAACTGTTCACAAAAGTAAGAAATGGACAGGTTCGTTTTTTATTGGGGTCTACAGCCAAAATGGGAGCTGGAACGAATGTACAGGACAGACTGATTGCGTTACATCATTTGGACGTCCCTTGGAAACCATCAGATATTGAACAGCAGGAAGGTCGTATCCTACGGCAGGGGAATCAGAATCAAAAAGTGCAGATTTTTCGGTATGTGACGGAAGGTACATTTGATAGCTATATGTGGCAATTGCTGGAGAATAAACAGAAATTCATCGGTCAAATTATGACCTCTAAGTCACCAGTGCGAAGTTGTGAAGATGTGGATGAAGCAGTATTGTCCTTTGCAGAGATCAAGGCACTTGCAACGGGAAATCCATATATCAAGGAAAAGATGGAACTGGATATTGAGGTCGCAAAATTAAAAGTACTAAAAGCTAACCATAATGCCAATATTTACAGGTTAGAGAATCAGATTGTGCATGAATATCCACTGAAAATTTCAACAGAAAAATCAACAATCCAGTATCTGAAGGAAGATTGGAACTATTATCAATTGAACCAGATAAGAGATCCGGAGCATTTTGATATGGTAGTGGAAGATGTACATTATAACGAGAAAGAGTCGGCAGGTAAGGCGGTTTTGATGGCTGCGAAGAAGGTAAAATCCAAGATGTCAAGGGAAAGCGTTGAAATTGGAAGTTACCAGGGCTTTACAATGGCGGTGAGGTACAACCATCTTACGGAAACTTATAATGTGAAACTGCAGCATCGGATGTCCTATCTTACAGAAATCGGAGAGAATGGAGTTGGAAATATTATTCGTATCAATAATGTATTGGATAATATCCCTAAGCGTATTGCAAGGTCAGAACAAAATCTGCAGACAGTGGAATCACAGTTGGAAGATGCAAAAGTGGAAGTACAGAAACCATTTTCTAAAGAAGCAGATTTGAAAGAAAAAAATGAACGATTATCCGAGCTTAATGCGTTACTTAACATGGATGAGACAAATAGTCCGGTTATTGAAGAAGAGCAAATTGAGGAGCAGCAGATAGTGGAAGGAATCAATAAACTACAGTCAAGAGATAATGTACCGAAATTCGGTACACGGTAAGGAGAGGAAGGTAAAACCATGAATGAGGACAACAGAGAATTAGAACAGATGAAATCAGAAATCAGATTAGAAATGAAGGAAATCCGTAGGATGTTGGAGGAGATTAAGAGTAATACAGCGTATTTTCGAGAATTTATGGAAAAGTATAATATACCGATGCAGGAAGAAGTGGCGAAAGAACAAAAGGAGGTAACTCCAACATCAGAGCAAAAAACTGATGTCCGTCAGAAAAAGGAAAAGGAGATTACAAAAAAACTGTGATTGTACCGAAATTCGGTACAAAGGAAAATGGTTGTAAGTTTCAGAATAAGCAAGGATACGAGGAGTGAAATAGATGACAGATGAATACAGAGATACAGAAGAGGTCTTGATGATCATAAGAAAGGCAGCTATGTTTGTTGATCCGATCATGAAGATCAGTGCAAGAGGACTTGCTAAAATGATACAGTTTCTTGCGAGAATGGCAAAAGAGAAGATTATTGACAAAAGAGAGTTTAAAGATTTCCAGGATTTTGTTAAACGGACAGAGGGAGAGTTTGATGTAATTAACATCCCAGTAGAACATAAAAAAGGATTTGATGAAAATGCATTTGTAGTAAGAGAATTTGCAGATTTGAAGGAAAATGGGGTACGTTTTTATGAAATGCCGGACTTAAATATGGAAGATAACTATGTGCAGCTTGCTGTCAGTAGAGAAGATAAAGAACTCTTTTCAGCATGGTATACAAGGTATCTGAATAATAAAATGTCCAGAGGTGGTGTAAAGACGGTAGAAAGCCTGAAAGCGTTTACGGATGGCAAAGTGAGTATTTTCAGTGTACCACTGGAAGGGAAAGAAGAGATTTTTCAAGAGGATTTTGCAGCATTAAAGGTCAATTATACGGTATTGCCAGATTTAAAGGTCGGAGATGGTCAGATTCAAATAATGGTTGCAAACAGCGATGCAGCCAAAGTAGAACAGTGGTATAAATTATATCAGACAGATATGTTGAAAAAGGGAAAAGAAATTCCAGATCTTAATTTGATTGATATGTCGACTTATCAGAAAACAGGAGAGATGTCAACAGATGAATATATTAATACTGGAGATAAAAAAGTCGCTGAAGCAAACCAAAAGTATGAAAAATCATCAACGAATAAGATTCCATTAGCCGAAGAGGAAAAAGGATATGAATTTTATGAAGGCAATAAACTGTATCAAAAAATTACAATTGACAAAGCTACATTAGTAGAATCATTAAAGAAAGATGATGCTGTAGAGAGTCAAATGATAGATACAGACAAAAAAGGTTTTTTTATGAGCAGAATTCCAGGAACTTATGGAAAGGATGTGCAATATCTTTTGATTCCGAAAGAATGTGTATTTTTATCTGAGGATAGAAAAACTTATACAGCATTTCTTAGCAAAATTTCCAAACCTATGGTTTTTGATGGTAATTTGGAGACAGTACATGTAGAAGATCGATTAAATACAAATGAATTATTCAGGAAACATTATGACCTGTCAGAAAAAGAGCAGAAAGCAACAGAAAGAGCTCAGAGGAAAGTTAAAAAAGCCACTGGAAAAACACTACCAAAAAAATCTGTAAAAGCACCAGCACCACCAATGAAATCAAAATAAGTAAGAAGGTGACAATAGATGATTGAAAAAAGGAAAACTCCCTGGGGTGTCTTTCTCATAGTGCTTATAATTATGATGATCGCAGCATATTTTGGCTGCGGTCTTTTTAAATTGGATGATGTTACAATAAACAATTATCAGGAAAAATTATTGTATATCGTCAGTCACCCGTTTCGGAGTTGGTGGACAGATAAAACGCCTGCTTTTATAGGTTTAGTATTTGTGGCATGGATTATGTTTATTGCATACTATCTGGATCAGAATCGAAATTATCATTTCGGAGTCGAAAATGGTTCGGAACAATGGGCTGACGTAAAGAAATTAAGTAAAACATTAAGGGATTCCAAGAACGAACAGAATAATACTTATCTTAGTGAGCACATTGCTGTATCCAATCACGCCTTATCCAATATGAATATGCTTGTGATAGGAGGTTCTGGATCATATAAAACAACGTCCGTACTAACACCCAATATTTTACTGGCAGGTATGACAAATGTAATCTTGGATATTAAGGGAGATTTGCTGCGAAAACATGGAAATTATCTGAAGGCTCATGGAATTACTGTAAAATCCTTTAATTTAATTAATCCAGAAGAATCTGATAGATATAATCCAATGTATTATCTTGAAAAGGAAACAGATGTAATTCGACTGATTACAAATATGCAGGCATCAGTCAAACCGCCGGATGCGATGAAAGGAGATCCATTTTGGGATGACGGTGTTGCATTGTATCTTCAGGCAATGTTCTTTCATGAGTGGTTAACAGCAAAAGAAGAAAAACGAAAACCAACGCTTAATAATATTCTAAAACTTGTAAATATGGAATCAAAGAAAGTGGGCAGCGAGGAGGATGAGAAGACAGAATTACAAATTGAAATGGACAGGCTTGCAGGAATTCATGGGGATGATTACCCACCAGTACGGGATTACCGAAAACTGAAAGAAGGGGCGTCAGAGACGGTTCGTTCTATTATCATTATGGTGAATGCAATGCTGCGATTGTGCGAAACTGCCGCATTGAAGAGGCTCTTTGAGGATGATGATATTGATATCCCAAGTTTAGGATTAGGTGCAGATGGGAATCCGAATAAGAAGACAGCATTATTTTTAGTCATGCCAGACAATGATCAGTCTTTCAACTTTTTGATTTCTATGTTCTACACACAGTTATTTGATGTTCTGATCAGAATCGCAGACCATAAATGTAATGGCAGTCTTCCGATTCATGTCAGGTTATGGGCAGATGAATTCTATGCAGGCCCGAAACCGACGAACACAGAGGTGTTGATGGGTACAATCCGAAGTAGAAATATGTCAATTGTTCCTATTTTACAGTCAGTTGCTCAGATTAAAGCAATTTTTCCACAGGAAAAGTGGGAAGTATTCCTTGATAACTGTGCTGTTATGATGTATTTGGGTTCCGGTCCGGCAGCATACTCTACGCATGAATACATATCAAAACTATTAGGTGAAATGACAATCGACACGAGAAATGATGGAGTGACAACTGGAATGCATGGTAATTCAAGCCTGAATAATCAAAGAACTGGAAGGGGACTGATGAGTCCAGGTGAAGTGAAGCGAATGAAGCGGAAGTATTGCATAATTTTTATTGAAGAGCAATACCCAATAATGGATCGGAAAAACCTTCCATTTAATACACCTGCCTGGAAAGAATCTGAAAAACTTGCAGGAAAGAAGGGGTATAAACATCCGGTACGTGTTGTATATAACCCGAAAACAATGACCTATCGAACAATCAAAAGTGAACCGGAATTTCAGGTGATTGATAAAAAAGATATAGCTTTTTACAAGGAAGCTGAGAAAACAGATAAGAGTATAAAAGTCTGTGAGATTGATGAGAAAGATTTTTTATATCTTAATTTTGATGCTGAGCCAAGACCAACAGAAGAGGAACTTCTGCAGATGTTTGCAAACAGCAAGAAAGATATGAAAAAATCACAGAACATGGAAAAAAGATTGGAAGAGTCACCAAGGGAAGAGGAAAAATCCAATGTACCGAATTTCGGTACATTAGAAAAACTAGAAAATCCTGAAAAATGGGACTTATCAGGATCTGTTAATCAATGTATTCTCCGTTATGCAGCGAGACTAAATGAAGATCAGATCAATGAGATTCTCCTGGGACTGGAGAATGGATTGACAGAGAAGCAAGTTAAGACTTATTTCATACTACCTGCAGATAAAATGAAGCAGTATCGTAGAGCTTATGAGTTTGCGAATGAATGAAAAGCCCTAAAAAGAAGACCGATGAGTATTACAGAAAGAATTTTAGAAGTATATGAAGAAACACATTCAGTAAAGAGTACTGTAAAGAAAACTGGATGCAGTTGGAATAAAATAGTAAAAACTTTATCTTCAGAAGGAATCATTATTAATAAAACTCATGCTTTGATATTGGAAATGTATAGAAAAAATATTTCACCAGATAATATAGCAAAAGAAATAGGTTGCTCAAAGAGAACGGTAATGGCATATATTCCAAGGAAAAGACCTGTTTATAATGAAAACCAATCAGAAAATGCATTAAGAATTAAAAGAAGTAGAGCAAAGAAGAAAAAGTAGGTTTGTAAGAGAAGTGTAAAATATAATGTCTAAAAATATAAAAATATGTCTTAATTGTGGAAAGAAACTTGAAAGAAATAAATATTATTGCTCACATAAATGTAGAGCAGAATATATTCAAAATATGAAAACTTGTGTTATCTGTGGGAAAAAATTTCCTGCAAGTCCTTCATCTGGAAAGCTTACATGTAGTAAAGAATGCGAAAGAATAGAGAGGGCAAATAATGGAAAAGTAGGAGCGTCTTCAAAAAGCTTGTTGCTCGCACAAGAAGCAGCAGAAAAAAGTCCTAATTCCGGAAGATTTGAGACAAATGCAATTGCAAAAAGCTGGATTATACAATCACCTGAAGGTAAAACATATGAGATAAATAATCTTATGTTATGGGCAAGAGAACATGAAGAATTATTGCCAGGAACACCTTTGCAATTTGTGGGCGGAATAAGAGACATTAAAAGAACTTTTCTTGGAAAAAGGAAGAGAGGAAGCTTTCAGTACAAAGGCTGGACACTATTATCGTGGAGTGAAGAAAATAAGGCGAGGGTAAATTTATGAAAAGTAAAGAACTTAAAGAATTAAACTATTATGCCGAAGTTACGCAGTGGAATGAAGATGGTATATGTGAAGCACACTGGGGCTTTCATGTTAGAAAAGAAGGCAGAGATATTTTTACGTTTCAATTAGCAAATGAATTAATTGATTTTGCGAATAAAGAATATGAAAAGAGATTTAACAAAAAAGTAGATTTTAATGTTGTAAAATTAGATATGACAAATTCTTATGAGGATGAAGATTATGTTTTAGATGATGGAGTCTCACATCCTTGCTATACTGTTGGAAAGAAAAAGATTGGAAAATATGATAAGCGAAAAAATTTGTTAAGAATCTTTGAAGACGATCTTCCTGTATACGAAAACAACAATGGAAAGATTTGCAGAGATGTTTGTGCGTTGGCAGATAGTTTGATGTAAATAGATATTTAAGAATAGAAGAAATCAGTTTTTTGTGTGAATGGAGACCAGCTACGAAAATTGAAAGAATAAAAACTTACATTTTATTATCTGTGATTTGGTGTGTTATGGTTGTGCTAAATGTGGGCAAAGATTATCACAAGACTATTGCTTCCAAAGGTAGAAAAAATTATATATCAAAATCCTGGAAATGGTAATGTGTACATTTTCAGGATTTTATTTTATGTGTAAAAATACCAAAAATCTGAATAAGAATATGTGAAAAAAGACCATTGAAAACAGAGTGGATACATAGTATTTTGTATACACGTATTTTTGTAGTGATATTTATTAGATATTGAAAGTGGTGGAAATTTCACATGAAAAAGTATAAGCATATAACAGAATATGAACGAATTCAAATAGAAGCTTTGACAAAGGCAGGCAGGAGCATAAGAGAAATAGCAGAACAGTTGGGTAAAAACTATTCTACCATCTGGCGGGAGCTGCAACGAGGCAAATATATACATAGAAATGGTGATTGGACAGAAGAAGAGCATTATAGCTATAACATCGCACAGGAAAGATGCAATAAGAAGAAAAAAGAACATGGTAAAGGATTGAAGCTAGGGAAAGATTATAAATTTGTTGAGTACATCGAAAGAAAGATACTTGATGAGAAAAAATCTTTGCAGGTGGCTCTATATGATATCAAGCGTGAGAATCTAACATTCGATACAGATGTATGTTTAGCTACCTTATATAATTATGTAAGATCGGGAATGTTTTACAATATAACAATGGATGATATGCCGATGCCTAGGAAAAAGAAGCGGATCAGAAAAAGAAAGAAACAAAAAAGAGCAAGTGTCGGAACAAGTATTGATCAACGTCCTGAAGAAATAAATAATAGAGAACAGGTTGGACATTGGGAAATGGATAGTGTTGTAGGACCGCAAGGAAAATCGAAAAAGACTTTCTTGGTTCTTACAGAGCGAAAAAGTCTGAAGGAAATCATAGAGCCGTTAAAAAATCATAGCTCTAATGAAGTTGTTCGTGCATTAGATCGGCTGGAGCGTGAGTTAGGAGAAAAGAAATTTAGAGAAATTTTCAAATCTATAACTGTTGATAATGGTATGGAATTCAGTGATCATGAAGGGATAGAGAGATCCAGAAGAAATAAGAAGAATAGAACAAAAGTGTATTACTGTCATGCCTACCGATCTTGCGAACGGGCGAGAAATGAAAATCAAAACCGATTTATACGACGCTTTTATCCAAAGGGAGCAAATTTCGATCATATCACACGTAGAGAAGTTAAAGAGATAGAAGTGTGGATGAATGATTATGCTAGAAAGATGTTTGATGGAAGAACATCAGATGAGATGTATGAACTCTTCCGAGAAGAAGAAAAGGAGTGGAATATGGCTTGATACAACCAATTGAATATAGTCCTGAGACCTTTGAAAAGTCCTATTTTCAAAGGTTTAGTTGGCGTATAATAAAATTCAATGTTTTTACATAAAGTAGAACGCAAACAAGCATGAAAACATTCACACTATATGCGTTTTCAGTAAGTTCAAATTTTTTTGAAAAAGTTATGCAATAACACTTGACAATTGCGAAGCCGAATACGAAAGCCGAATCTGCTTGACATCAGCAGGCGGTTTGGGTATAATATTGAAATTGCGAAATAGACTTAAATGACAGCATACAGGTGAAAATCAGGTTGTGTACAGTCTGTATAGATGAACAGGTCAGAACAGTATACGGACAAGGTTGAACCTGTAAGTATAGACAGAAAAGAAAGAATCAGAAAGGAAGCGTAACCGATGGCAGAAGCTAAGAAAAGATTACTTACTTACGCAGGCTTAAAAGCACTGGAAGATGAACTGGAGAATCTGAAGGTAGTAAAGAGAAAAGAAGTAGCAGGCAAGATCAAAGAAGCAAGGGAGCAGGGAGATCTTTCCGAGAATGCTGAGTATGATGCAGCAAAGGACGAGCAGAGAGATATCGAGGCCCGTATCGAAGAATTAGAAGCAATTCTGAAAAATGCAGAGGTAGTTGTTGAGGATGAAGTAGATCTTGATAAGATCAATGTCGGATGTACTGTGAAAGTATTTGATATTACTTTTGACGAGGAGATGGAATTTAAAATTGTTGGTTCTACAGAGGCTAACAGTCTGGAAGGAAAGATTTCCAATGAATCTCCGGTAGGTCAGGCACTGATGGGCAAAAAGGTGAACGATGTAGTTGACGTAGAAACCCAGGCAGGAGTGATCCAGTACAAAGTACTTGATATTCAGCGTTCATAATCAGTATAAGATATACCAGCACAGACCTCTTAAATAATTAAGAGGTCTTAGTTCGCTTAAAGGGTAACCTGAAAGCGGCAGAAAAAGATACGTTTTCTGCGTCATTAATCTGAAACGGACTGACGCAGGACAGACAATATGGAAGGAGAACAGACAGTGGGACAGAATCAGAAAAATGCACAGGAACCGGATATGAATCAGTTGAGAAAGGTTCGCCGTGATAAACTTGCAGAACTGCAGCAGAACGGAAGAGATCCGTTCCAGATCACAAAGTTTGATCAGACGCATCATTCACTTGAGGTAAAGGGTCTTTATGAGGCACATGAGGCTGAACTTTTAAAGGATCACCAGACACCGAATGTAGAGGGAATGGATGAGGAGCAGGCAAAAGAGGCTCTTAAAAAGGATTACGAAGAGAGAAGAAGCATTATGGATGCAAATCCGATCCATGTAGCAATCGCAGGACGTATGATGTTCAAGAGAGTTATGGGAAAAGCTTCTTTCTGTAATATCCAGGATTTACAGGGAAATATCCAGGTATATGTTGCCAGAGATGCAATCGGAACAGACTCTTATGCTGATTTTAAGAAATCTGATATCGGTGATATTTTCGGACTGGAAGGATTTGCTTTCAGAACAAGAACAGGAGAAATCTCCATCCATGCAGAGAAGATGACACTCCTTTCCAAGAGTTTACAGATGCTCCCGGAGAAGTTCCACGGTCTGACAGATACAGATACACGCTACCGTCAGAGATACGTTGACCTGATTATGAACAGCGATACAAAGGATACATTTATTAAGCGTTCAAAAATCCTCAGTGCAATCCGTAAATATTTAAGCGGAAAAGGATTTATGGAAGTTGAGACTCCGATGCTTGTAGCCAATGCAGGTGGAGCAGCAGCAAGACCATTCGAGACGCATTTCAATGCCCTGAATGAAGATCTGAAGCTTCGTATTTCGCTGGAACTGTACCTGAAGAGACTGATCGTTGGAGGTCTTGAGAAGGTATACGAGATTGGTCGTGTATTCCGTAATGAAGGCCTTGATACAAGACATAATCCTGAGTTTACTCTGATGGAGCTTTACCAGGCATATACAGATTACCATGGCATGATGGATCTGACAGAGAACCTGTACCGTTTTGTTGCACAGGAAGTTCTTGGAACAACTCATATCGTATATAAGGGAATCGAGATGGATCTCGGGAAGCCGTTTGAGCGTATTACAATGGTTGATGCGGTTAAGAAATATGCAGGCGTTGACTGGAATGAAGTAAAGGATCTTGAGCAGGCGAGAGTAATCGCAAAAGAGCATAATATCGAATTTGAAGAAAGACATAAAAAGGGAGATATCCTGAACCTGTTCTTTGAAGAGTATGTAGAGGAACATCTGCTTCAGCCTACATTTGTTATGGATCATCCGATCGAGATTTCACCTCTTACAAAGAAAAAACCGGAAAATCCGGAATATGTAGAGCGTTTCGAGTTCTTCATGAATGGTTGGGAGATGGCAAATGCTTACTCCGAGCTGAATGACCCGATCGACCAGAGAGAGCGTTTCAAAGCACAGGAAGAACTGCTTGCACAGGGCGATGATGAAGCCAACACAACAGATGAAGACTTCATGAATGCACTGGAGATCGGTATGCCGCCAACAGGTGGTATCGGATTCGGTATCGACCGTATGTGTATGCTCCTGACAGGTGCAGAGGCAATCAGAGATGTGTTGCTGTTCCCCACAATGAAGACCCTCGGTGGTGTAAAATCCGAAAATGGTGTAAGT
>OLNO01000224.1_pt1 | contig 62825 bp, 56 predicted proteins | sample 1672861 | NCBI WGS metagenome assembly OLNO01 (sample SAMEA3136731, study PRJEB25190) | human gut metagenome | reverse complement strand
GTAGATATTTGTCTGGATCATCAGGTCGAGCTCCTCGTCGGCGATGTCGAGAATCGTGTTGCAGCGGTGAATACCCGCATTGACAAAGACGCTGTTCAGGGAGCCGAACCGTGCGACGGTAGCCTCGACCGCGCGGCGGATGTCGCTCCGCGTGCGGGTATTGCCTTCGATGAAGAGCAGCCGCTCGGGGCTGTTCAGCTCGTCCGCAAGCGCGTGGGCCGCCTGCGTGTTGATATCCATAAAGCCGACGTTCCAGCCCTCGGCGATGAATTTTCGCACGGAGGCGGCTCCGATTCCGGTCGAACCTCCGGTAATAAAGATGGTCTTCATGTTTTGGAATTTCTATGAGGTTTTTTCAAAATGGTCTGTGCTTGCCGTAAAGTCGCTCCAGGTCGAGTTTTCCGATGCGGGAACGGATGGCACCGGGCTTGCGCCGGAAATGGGCGGACAGCTCCTCCTCCGTCGCCCCTTCGCACCACATGCGCGTCAACTCCAGATCCTCCGCCTCGGTCCAGGGCAGATAGGCATTCGGATACTCCTGGCGGCTGATTTAACAAAGGTAGGAAAAAATACGGAGAATTATGCAGACAAACGAAAAAAGAGGAGTTGGACCTTCATGTGGGGATATGGGGCATCGGGGAGAAGAAAGAGCAAGGTTCGATCTCCTCTTTCCGGATAAAGACATGCATCGGCCTCGGATGGCGTGTATCCATACTCCGGCAGCTTGTGCGGCCGGGTCAGGCGGCGTGCGGACCGTGCGTGCGGACCGTGCGTCGGGGCTTGGCAGGGCCTGGCAGGGCGGGGCTTCCTACGACTCCCTGTAGGCGGTCGGCGAGCAGCCGACCGCCTTCTTGAAGTAGACGCCGAAGAAGGACTGGTTGGCGAAATTCAGCATGTCGGAGACCTGCTGTACCGTATATTGCCCGCTTTTGAGCAGGGCCTTGGCCTCGAGAATCACGTAGTCGCGGATCCACTCCCCGGCGTGGCGCCCGCTGACGGCATGGATCACCTGCGAGAGGTATTTCGGTGTCAGGCAGAGCCGGTCGGCGTAGAACCCGACGCTGCGCTCGGTGGCGTAGTGCTGCCGCAGCTCTTCGAGAAAGCGGTCGAAAATCTGCTTTTTGCGCGAGCCTTGCCGGGTGTCCAGCTCCTCGACCCGGGGTGTCATCAACTGGCAGACTTCGCCGTAGAGCACCTGCAGATAGCCCTTCAAAATATGGTGCTTGAAACGGAAGTCTGGCTGCCGGAGCTTGTCGCGCAACGCCCGGTAGATGGCTAAAATCTCCGCCGTTTGCGCATCGGAGAGTTCGAGCAGCGATTGCCGTGCGAGAAACTTGCGGATGATAAGCGCCCCTTCGGAGTTCTCTTCCGCAATGACGTAGTCGTTGGATACGGCGATGATGGCGATCCGGCAGTCGGGCGACACCTCCAGACATTGACAGATTGCTCCCGGAGTTACAATCATCAAGGTATTGCGGTGCAGTTCGTATTCGTTCAGATTCATGCGGACGCGCATCGAGCCTGCCAGACACAGTTCGATGATCGAAAATTGAATCTTGAATGGATACGGAGCCGAGAGAAAGGGCAGCATCGTCGGGTCGGTCGTCAGATCATGTGGCCGGTCCCCGTCGTCGGAATTGTCGGCGAGGATGATTTTGTTGTCAAAGACGCAGGCCCGCTCATTGAATTGAATGGCTGCTATGTTGAGGGCATTGAAGATCTTTGAGTCGGACATCGGTATGTCGTTTTTTGTTGGCAAATATACTTATTCAAACAATAAATTGGGGCGTTTTATCTTCAAAAAGCGTGTTTTACCATCTTTTAGGACAATAGATCCACAACATGCAACAAAAGGCTTTACGGAAAAAACGGGAACTTTGCCGACGTGACAACTCAAAAAAACGATGATAGCGATGATGAAAACAAACCGATGGTGGATCGCTCTGGGGGCGATCGTGTTGAGTGCCTGTTCGGGCGGACGGGCGGAGGCGCCCTTCGTGCGGAGCGTCTCTGTGACGCAGCCCGTGGCGCTGGGCGGAGAAACGACGCGCACCTTTTCGGGTGTGGTGAAGGCGGCCAACGAGGTGAGCCTGGGATTCAAGACTGCCGGGCAGATCGCCCGCATCCATGTCGCCGAGGGCGACTACGTGCGCAAGGGGCAGCTACTGGCCGAACTGGACGATGCCGACTACCGGCTGGCGGTCGAGGCGCTGCAGATCCAGTATGACCAGCTCAAGGATGAGGTGGCGCGCACGAAGCAGCTCTTCGAGCGGCAGAGCGTCTCGGCCAACGATTACGAGAAGGCGAGTGCCGGACTGCGGCAGCTGGGCGTCCAGTTGCAGGCCAACCGCAACAAACTCGACTACACGAAGCTCTATGCCCCGACCGACGGCTATGTTGAGGCGGTGAACTTCTCGCCGGCGGAGATGGTCGATGCCGGAACGGCGCTCGTGACGCTGCTGGACGTCTCGCGCATGGAGGTCGAGGTCGACATCCCGGCCGTCGAATACCTCCGGCGCGACCGTTTCATCCGTTTTGCCTGCCGGGCGGCGGACCTCGGGGATGAAATGCCGCTGCGGCTTGCGGGGCTGCCGCCCAAGGCCGACGGCAACCAGCTCTACCACCTGACGCTGGCCTTCGCCTCCCGGCCCGACCGGCAGCTGACGGCCGGCATGAACGTCGAGGTGCGGATCACGCTGGCCGATACGGCGGGCCGTCGGGGCTTCGGCCTGCCGCTCGGGGCCCTCTTCCTGGAAGGGAATACTCCCTCCGTGTGGGTCCTCGGAGCCGATTCCACGGTGCATCGCCGGAGCGTCGTGCTCGACAACACCGATGCCGAAGGACGCGCCGTCGTTGTCGAAGGGCTCGACGGCAGCGAGCGGATCGTGCGGGCCGGCGTCTCGGCACTCGAGCAAGGTGAGAAGGTCCGCGTGGTGGCCGCACCGAGTCAAACGAATGTGGGAGGGCTGCTGTGATGAAGATGCGAATGACCGAATTTTTCATGCGGCGGCCGGTGCTGTTCTGGTCGCTCATGGGGGCGATCCTCGTGGCGGGCGTGCTCTCGTTCCTCTACATGCCCAAGCTCGAGGATCCGGCCGTGGCGGTCAAGCAGGCGATGGTCGTGATCCCGTATCCCGGCGCGAGCGCCCACGAAGTGGAGCTGAAGGCGGCACAACTGATGGAGGACGAGCTGCGCGCGCTGCCCAACGTCAAGAAGGTGAAGAGCGAGTGCCGCAACGGCTCGGCGATCGTGACCGTCGAGTTCCAGATGACGGTGCTGAACCGCGATCTGGAGCAGCACTTCGACCTGCTGCGCCGCAAGGTGAGCGATGCTGCGGCGCGCCTGCCCGAGGGGTGTTACGATCCGGTGGTCATCGACGACATGATGGATGTCTACGGCATCTTCTACGCCCTGACGGCCGACGGCTACGACTACCCGGAGATGTACCGCTACGCCAAATACCTGCGGCGCGAGCTCCTGGACGTGAAGGGCGTCAAGCGGATCAACATCGCCGGCAACCGCGACGAGGTGATCAACATCATCCTCTCGAAGGAGCAGATCGCCCGCAACGGCGTGATCCCGACGCAGATCATCTCGGCACTGCAACAGGCGGGCAAGACGGTCAATGCGGGGATGTATCCGAACGACGGCGAGCGCATCGCCCTCTATGTCGATTCGGCGGTCGACGACGTGGAGGAGATCCGCGACCTGGAGATCCGCACGATGGACGGCCGCCAGCTGCGCATCGGCGATGTGGCCCGCGTCGAACGGGACTATGCCACGCCGCAGCGCAACGGCTTCTTCGTCGACGGCCGCCCGGCGCTGGCCCTCTGCATTGCCATGGAATCCTCGGCCATCGTGCCGGATGTGGGCAAGGCGGTCGACTCGCGGCTCGCGGAGGCCATGCGGCAGCTCCCGGCCGGCTTCCATACCGAGAAGATCTTCTTCCAGCCCGACAAGGTCTCGGAGGCCATCTCGTCGTTCATGTGGAACCTGCTCGAGTCGGTCGTGATCGTCATCCTCGTGCTGGTCTTCACGATGGGCTTCCGCAGCGGTCTGATCATCGGCTTCGGACTGGTGCTGACGGTGGCCGTCTCGTTCCCGATCCTGCTCGTGTGCGGCACGACGCTGCAACGCATCTCGCTCGGCGCCTTCATCGTGGCGATGGGCATGCTGGTCGACAACGCCGTGGTCATCATGGACGGCATCCTGATCGACAGGAAGCGGGGCTTCATGCCGAAAACATACCTCTACCGCATCGGCCGCAATACGGCCCTGCCGCTGCTCGGGGCGACCGTCATCGCCGCCTCGACCTTCCTGGGCATCTACCTCTCGCCCGACTCGGCGGGCGAATACGCCGGCGACCTCTTTCTGGTGCTGTGCGTGAGCCTGCTGGCCAGCTGGGTGCTGGCGCTCGTCCAGGTGCCCGTCTGCGCCAAGTCGTGGCTCCCGGCCCGCGAAAAGCGGCAGGCCGGAGCGCAGGAACCGGTCGTGATGAACTCGCCGGTCCACCGCTTCGTGCGTCGGGCGATCTCCTTCCTGATCGGTTACAAGCGGGCGACGATCGTCGTGGCCTTCGCTGTGCTGGGGCTTTCGATCTTCGGCATGACGCGCGTGAAGAACCTCTTCTTCCCCGATTTCGACTACAAGCAGTTCGTCGTCGAGTGCTTCTTCCCCTCGGCCACGAATGCCGACCGGGTGCGTGACCGCCTGCTCGCCATGAGCGACAGTGTGCAGCTCCATCCGGGTGTCGAGCGCGTGGCCGTCAGCCAGGGCAGCGCCCCGGCCCACTACTGCCTGGTGCGTCCGATGACCTCGGGCGGCGACTGCTACGGCGAGCTGATCGTCGACTGCCCCGACTACCGGACCGTGCTGGAGGTGATCCCCTCGGTCCGCCGGCAGCTGCGCGAGGAGTTCCCCGAGGCCTACGTCCGCATCCGCAAGTACAACTTCTCGATCTCGACGTCGCACACCGTCGAGGTGGAGTTCGCGGGTCCCGATCCGGCCGTGCTGCGTGCGTTGAGCGCTCAGGCCGAGGCCGTCATGCGCCGCTGTCCCTACGTCGACCCCTATTCGGTGCAGAACAACTGGAAGCCGAAGGGCAAGGCGCTCGTGGCGGAATTCAACCAGCGGGATGCCCTGCGTGCGGGAATCGGCCGCGGGGATGTGGCCAACGCCCTGCTGGCGGCCACGGACGGCATGCCGGTCGGCGTGCTGAACGATCAGGAGCGCATGGTGACGCTGAACCTTCAGGTGCGCAACGACGACGGCAGCCGCATCCGCAACCTCGACGAGATTCCCGTCTGGAGCATGATGAACCTGCGGCTGACCGACGAGGAGCTGCAGGGCGTGCTGACGGGCGGCCGGGCGATGAGCGAGCTGCAGGACCGCATGTTCCGCGCCATGCCGCTGGGCAATGCCGTGCGCGACATCCGCCTCGACTGGGACGAGGATGTCGTGCTGCGGATGAACGGCCGGCGGGTGATCGAGGCCGAATGCGACCCGAATCCCGACTGCGACGCGGCGACGCCGGCCCGGGTCGTGGCCGAGATCCGTCCCGAAATCGAGGCCATCGCGCTGCCCGACGGCTATACGATGCGCTGGGTCGGCGAGGGCGAGCTGCAGGGTGAGGCGATCGGCAACCTGATGAAGTACCTGCCGCTGACGATCTTCCTGATTCTGGCCATCCTGCTGGCGCTGTTCAACAGCTGGCGCAAGGTGCTGCTCATTCTGCTGTGCTTCCCATTCGTCTTCTGCGGCATCACTCCGTCGCTGCTGCTGACGGGACAGCCCATGACCTTCATGGCCATCATCGGCATGATGGGTCTGATCGGCATGATGGTCAAGAACGCCATCGTGCTCGTCGACGAGATCAACCGCCTGCAGACCGAGGAGCACCGGCCGCCCTATACGGCCGTCGTCGAGGCGACCGTCTCGCGCGTGCGGCCCGTGCTGATGGCCTCGCTGACGACCATCGTCGGCATGATCCCCCTGGTCGGCGACCCGATGTACGGGTCGATGGCCCTGACGATCATGGGCGGTCTTACCGTCGGCACGATCATCACGCTCATTCTGCTGCCGCTCTTCTACGCGGCGATGTTCCGGATTCGCAAACCTCAAAACGCATAAGTCATGAATATCAGAAACAGATGTGCGGTGCTGGCGGCCGTGCTGCTGTCGGGCGCTGCTGTCCGGGCCCAGCAGCTGCTGCCGCTGTCGCTCGCCGAGTGCCGCGAGCGGGCCCTGGCCCACAGCGAGGAGCTCCGTCAGGCCGACAATCGCCTCGAGCAGGCGCGTCTCGACCGTCAGATCGCTTCGGCGGCGGCCCTTCCGAAGATCGAAGGCTCGGCGACGGGGGCCTATGTCCTGCCCGACATCGACATGATGGGCATGGAGCTGCGCATGCGCGGCACCTACATGGCGGGGCTCACCCTCACGCAGCCGATCTACGCCGGCGGCAAGATCGCGGCGGCGCGCCGCATGGCCCGCATCGGCGAGGAGGCGGCCGAGGAGCAGCGGCGCATGACGCGCATGGATGCCCTGGTCGAGGCCGACAACGCCTATTGGTCGCTGGTGGCCGTCGACGGCAAGGTGCGCATGCTCGAGAGCTACGCCGCGCAGATGGATACGCTCTACGACCAGACCTCTGCGGCCGTCGGGGCGGGCATGGCCATCGAGAACGACCGGCTGCGCGTCGAGGCCAAGCGCAGCGAAATCCGCTACCAGCTTCAGAAGGCCCGCAACGGCGCCGACCTGTGCCGCATGTCGCTGTGCCGCGTGATCGGCGTGGAGAGCGACGTGCGGCCCGTGCCGACCGACACGCTCTTGCGGGCAGTGGCTCCGGGTGAGCTGACCGCCGATCTGGAGGCGCGGCCCGAACTGCGGATGCTCGAGCAGCAGGTGGCCGTCGGCGAGCAGCAGATTCGCGATGCCCGTTCGGCGATGCTCCCCGCGGCGGGGCTCTCGCTGGGGTACACCTATTACGGAAACATCAAACTCAACAGCATGGTCGATGCCGGCGGCGGCAACTACGTCCCCTATACGCAGGAGTTCCGCGACGGACTGGGACTGGCGATGCTGGCCGTGAAGATTCCGATATTCCACTGGGGCGAGGGGCGCAAGAAGGTGCGCAAGGCGCGTTACGAGCTGCGCAACGCACAGCTCGATCTGCAGAAAAACACGCGTCTGATGTCGCTCGAGGTCGAGCAGGCGATCCGCAACGTCGAGGACGGCTACCGGATGATTCAGACCGCCGAGCTGGCGCTGCGGCAGGCCGAGGAGAACCTGCGCGTGATGCGCAACCGCCATGCGGCGCAGATGGCTCCGCTGACCGACCTGCTGGATGCCCAGTCGCAGTGGCAGCAGGCCGCCAGCAACCGGATCGAGGCCGCGACGCAGTATCAGATCTACAGGACAGAGTATCTACGCGCCACCGGACGTCTCGAATAGCTGCCCGTCGCGGCGGCACCTGCCGTGATGGCCGTTTCCCGGAACCGGACCTTTTCAAAAGGTCCGGTTTTTGTCTCCGTGTATTTGTTTATAAAATATATTTGGTATAAAAAAGAGATTTATGTATTTTTGTGCCGGCATGGTGACGGTGAGGGGGAGATGCGCCGATCCGTCCGAAAAGAAAGGGGAATGTACCGATGAAAAGAACGATTGTCGAAGATGCCATGTTTCCCGGCTGCCCCGTGAGAAACATCCTGGCGAGAATCTGTGACAAGTGGGCCCTGCTGGTTCTCTGCCTGCTGGAGCGCTCGGAGCAGGGGAAGCTGCGCTTCTCGGAGTTGAAGCAGGCCATGCCCGACATCTCGCAGAAGATGCTGGCCATGACCCTGCGCACGCTCGAAGAGGATGGTTATGTCTCGCGCACGCTCTATGCCGAGGTTCCGCCCCGGGTGGAGTATGCGCTTACCGCGCGGGGCGAGACGCTGCGTCCGATTCTCGAAGAGCTGCTCGCCTGGGCCATGGAGAATCGGGATGCCGTCATGCGGGATCGCCGGCGGGCCCATGCGTCGAAAAACGAAAACAAACGGTTGAAAGCATGAAGGCTGCACAATTGGATCGATATGCGAAAGCCGGCCGGCTCGTTGTCCGGGAGGTTCCCGTTCCGGAACCGGCTGCGAACGAGGTGCTGGTGAAGGTGCGCGCGGCGGCCGTCAATCCGCTGGAGTTGCTCCTCGTCGCGGGAAGCGTCCGGCTTATTCAGGATTACCGGCTGCCGCAGACGCTGGGCAACGAGTGCTCGGGCGTCGTCGAGCGGGTCGGGAGCAAGGTCGGAAAGTTCCGGCCGGGAGACGCCGTCTATACGCGGTTGCCGCTGGAGCGGATCGGTGCCTTTGCCGAGTACGTCGCCGTGGAGGAGGCCGCTTTGGCGAAGATGCCTGCCGGGTATGCGTTCGATGTGGCGGCCGCTGTTCCGCTGACGGGCCTGACAGCCTGGCAGGGGTTGGTCGAGGTGCTGGAGGCGCATCCGGGGCAGACGCTGCTCATCCCCGGCGGATCGGGCAGTTTCGGACAGATGGCCGTGCCGATTGCCCGGGCTCTGGGACTTCGCGTGCTGGTGACGGGTAACGACCGGGCCCGCGAACGGTTTCTCGCCATGGGCGTCGAGCGTTACATGGACTATCGCCGGGAGAACTATTGGGAGAAGCTCTCGGGGATCGATCTGGTCATCGACACGCTGGGCGCCGGAGAGTTCGGGCACGAACTCTCGGTGCTGAAACCGGGAGGACGTCTGTTGAGCCTGCGGACCGCTCCCAACGGGGAGTTTGCCCGGCGAAGCGGCTTTCCGTGGTACAAGCGGGTGCTCTTCTCGCTGGCCGGGATAAAATACGACCGGGCAGCCCGCCGACAGGGCAAGGAGTACCGGTTTATGTTCGTGCATGCCGACGGAGCACAGCTCGACCGGATTACGCAGATCGTCGAACGCCACCATATCACTCCGGCCATTGACCCGCACCGTTTCTCGCTGGATCGGATCAACGACGCCCTGCGGCTTGTGGCCGATGGTCCGATCCGGGGAAAGGTCATTGTTTACATGTAAAATTCGGATACCAGTGAAAATTCATGAAATCTGTTTCAGCCCGACGGGCGGGACAAGGCGTGTGGCTGAGATCTTGAGCCAGGCATTGGCAAATGAGATTGTTCCGGTCGATTTGACGGCGCGCGATGTCGATTTCCGCAGCGTGAAGCTGGCTGACGGGGATGTGGCGCTGATTGCCGTACCCTCCTACAGCGGACGGGTCCCTGCCGTCGCCGCAACACGTCTGGAGATGCTGTGCGGCAACGGAGCCCGTACCATTCTGGTCTGTGTCTACGGAAACCGGGCCTATGAGGACACGCTGGCGGAGTTGCGGGATACGGCCACCCGGGCCGGATTCAGGGTCGTGGCTGCCGTGGCTGCCGTGGCCGAACATTCGATCGTCCGTCAGTACGGCGCGGGGCGTCCCGATGCGGCGGACGAAGCGCTTTTGCGGAACTTTGCCGTGCGTATTCGCCGAAAGATCGACGGCGCGGACGACAGCGAGCCGAAAATCCCGGGCCACCGACCTTATCGCAAGGCTGCGGGGACCGGTCTGATACCCAAAGCCACGCGATCCTGCGTGCAGTGTGGCGTGTGTGCAGCGAAATGTCCCGTCGGAGCGATTGATCCCGCGGACCCGACCCGTGTGGACAAAAAGGTTTGCATCTCCTGCATGCGGTGTGTGGCGGTTTGTCCCCACAAGGCCCGGCGAGTCAACGGACTGCTGCTCGCGCTGGTCGGCCGTCTGCTCAAAAAGGCCTGCTCGGAGCGAAAATCCTGCGAAGTATACCTTTGACGTTCCGGGCTGCATCCAGGCCGTCGGGCGGATCTGCTCACCGCGCGGTGGCCGCAGGATTACCGGCCTGCGAACCAGCTCTTGAATTCGTTGACGCGGAGCTTGCTGACCAGCACCTTCCCGTCGGTCGGGACCTTGAGATTGATGGCCAGCCGGTTGTTGAACCACAGGTCGATGTCCTGCACGGCGCCGCGCGCAATGAGATACTGCCGGTTGACGCGGAAGAAGCGTTCGGGGTCGAGGCTGTCGGCGAGTTCGTCGAGCGTGCAGGGTACGGTGTACCGTTCCCGGTCGCTGACCACGGCCTTGGTGACCCCGTCCGCTATGCAGAAGTACTGCACCTGCTCGACGGCCAGCGGCAGCAGCTTGTCCCCCTTGAAGGGGATCAGAAAATGGGTCTTGTAGTGTTCGCGCCGCTGCAGCTGGCCGATCAGCGCGGACAGCGACTCCTGCGTCGGGGCCGTGTGCCGCAGCCCCTCCAGCTTGTCGAGCGCCCGGCGCAGGTCGGCTGCGCCGATCGGTTTGAGCAGGTAGTCGATGCTGTTGACCTTGAAGGCCTTGAGCGCATATTCGTTGTAGGCGGTGGTGAAGATGACGGGGCACTCGATCCGTACATGTTCAAAGATTTCGAATGCGGAGCCGTCGGCCAGATGGATGTCCATGAATACGACATCGGGCGCCGGATTGGCCTCGAACCAGGCGACGCTGTCGGTGATGCTGTCCAGCGTGCAGATGATCTTCGTGTCGGGTGCCACCTCCCCGAGCAGGGCCTCCAGGTTGCGGACAGCGGCCTTTTCGTCCTCAATAATCAGTGCTTTCATGACGCTTTTTCGGATTCGGGTTGATGCAGCGGAAGGCGGACGCGGAACGTGCCCTTATCGGCCGTGATGCCGATCTCGTCCTGCCACAGCAGCCGGTAGCGCTTGGCCAGGTTGTCCAGGCCGATGCCCGGACCGGCCGGGGCCACCCTCTTGGGCTGGATGGGGTTGCAGACGAGCAGTGCCTCCTGCTCCGTGCGGATGGTGATCGTCAGCGGGTTGCGGTTGCTGATTTCGTTGTGCTTGATGGCGTTCTCGATGAGCAGCTGCACCGACATCGGCGGCAGGAGCAGCCCGTTCATCCGCTCGTCGATGGCGATGCGGAAAACGAGGTTCTCCTCGTAGCGCATCTTCATCAGGTAGATGTAGGCCCGGGCGAACTGCATCTCTTCGGCAAGGGTCACGCTCTGCCGGTCGTTGTCGCGCAGCGTGTAGCGCAGCACCTGCGACAGCTCCTGCGTGTAGTCGAGCGCCTTGGGCGGCGACTCGCGGATCAGCGACTGGAGCGTGTTGAGCGAGTTGAAGAGCATGTGGGGATTGAGCTGGCTCTTGAGCGACTCGTACTGGTGGCGCAGGCTCTCGGTGCGCAGTGCCTCGTTTTCGATGACGATGCGCTGCTGCTTGACGATCAGGTGGAAGATGTAGTTGCTTCCGGTCACGATGCAGGCGATGATCAGGTCGCGCAGCGGATGCAGGTAGTGGTGCACCATGGCGTCGATGGCCGGGATGTCGAACTGGTGGTGGAGCCAGACGAAGAGCTGCCCGAAGAGGCTGCTCGCGCCCCATGTCAGGAAGAACGACAGCGCCATCTTGCCCCGGGTCATGCGGATCATCGGGGTGTTGAAGCGGAAGATGCGCATGTTGATCCAGAAGAGCAGCAGCAGCGAGATGAAGGTAAAAAAGATCTCGTTGAAGACGTCCCGGGGCTCCATCCCCGCGAAGAGCTCCTCGCGTTCAAAGCTGTCCGAGAGCGAGAGCACCTCCGGGAAATGGATGAGCACGGCGACCACGGCCGAGACGATCAGCGTGGAGAGCAGATACCGGTCCTTGAACAGCAGAGGTGCTTTCACGGTGCAAAAATAGTATTATTTCCGCAGAATGCGGGCCGTTGCGTACATTCCGGGCAGGAATTGCGGATGCTGCCCCGAAATGCGGACATAGACGTCGATCGAGCGGTTCTCGTTGTTGACCTGCTGCCCGATCATGGCGACCGTGCCGTGGAAGGTCTCCTGTCCCATGCCGTTGACGCGGAAGGCGACCCGCTCGCCGCTCTTCAGGTGTGCGAGGTCCTTTTCGTAGGCGGTCAGGCGGAGCATCATGTTGCTCTTGTCGACGATCTCGCAGAGCGGCTCTCCGACGTCGAAGTGCCGTCCGACGTTCATCTTCACGTCGGTGGCGTATCCGCTGATCGGGGCCTTGATCTCCAGGCAGGGAACGATGCCGGAGGTCAGCAGCCGCGTCGTGTCGATGCCCAGCAGGGCCAGCTGTGCGGCGGCGGCGTCCATGCGGCTGCGCATCGAGAGGTAGTCGGCCCTGCTCTGCTGGAAGCGTTTCTGCGAGGCGACCTCTTCGCGGGAGAGGGTCTGCTGCCGCAGGTACTCCGTGCGCAGGTATTCGTTCTGCGCGTGGCTGTCGAGATAGGCCTGCTGCAGGGCGATGAAGTCGGGATTCTCGAGCGTCGCCAGCACGGAGCCCTTCTCGACGTAGGCTCCGGGCAGCAGCGAGGTGCTGCGGATCGAGCCGCCCATCGTCAGCGTCACCGTGGCGCGGTCCTGCGGCGGGATGACGAGCAGTCCGTTGAACAGCGTTTCGTTCGGCACGGCGGTGGCGCCCGACGTGGCGTCGGTCTCCATTCCGGTCTGCGGGGCCGGGGTTACGGCCTCGGCTGCCATCGTGTCGGCCGTTACGTCGAGGGTCGTGTCGACAGCCGCGTCGGCCGCCGCGGAAGCTGCCGCGGGTGCGGCGCCCTGCTGCGAGCAGGCGCAGAGAAGCGCGGCAAGGGGTATGAGTATCTTTTTCATGTCGGATGTTGTTTATCGGTAGAGTTCGTATTCGAGTGCGGCGATGTTGTAGAGATTGAGCGTTTCGATGTATCCGCGGCGGATTTCGAGCGCCGTGTTCAGGCTCATGATGTACTCGGCGATGCTCGTTTCGCTGTTGGCGAGCTGGATGCCGGCGGCCCGGATGAGCGCGTCGGCCTCCGGAAGCGCCGACTCCGTGTAGTAGCGCAGGCTTTCGTCGTAGCGGCGCAGGAAGGCCTGCAGTTCGGTGATCCGGTTGTTGACCGCCTGCAGGTTGAGCTCCGCGTCGTTGCGGGCGATGAAGGCGTCGGCCCGGGCCTGGCGGATGCGGCTGCGCTGCGTGTTGAAGAAGATCGGGAACGACGCCCCGACGACATAGGCGTTCAGCCCCTTGTCTGGCAGGATGTTCTGCCGCTGGTAGCCCAACGAGAATTCGGGAAAGAAGCGGCTCTTCTCCACGCGCGTGCGTGCTTCGGCCTCCCGCACCTGCGATTCAAAGTAGTTGCGCTGCACCTCGGCCGAGGTCTGCCCGACGGGGATGAAGCGGGTCAGCAGACTGTCTGCGGGGGCGAGCGGCGCATCGGCATAGCAGGCCCATTGCAGGCGTGCGGCCGCCACCTTGTGCTCCTCCTGTGCCTGGAAGAGCCGGTTGCGCATCTCGGCGGCCATCGTGACCGTCATGCTCCGTTCGAGACGGGTGATGTCTCCCTGCTCGAAGCGCAGCTCGCTCGTGCGCGAGAGCTCCGCGGCCAGGGCATTCTGGTCGGCGTAGAGCCGGCATAACTCCTGCGTGTAAAGGTAGTAGGACCAGGCGCGTTTGACCTCGGCGACGATCTCGCGCCGGACGAGCTCCGTGTAGAGGGTTCCGGTCTCGGTCTCGCGCCGGACGAGCGCATTCTTGTAGAAGGGGGTCAGCAGCGAGCCGACCGACTGCGTAATGCTGATCTCGCGGTCGTTGCGCTCGGTGCCGTTGAGCTGCCCGAAGGAGTAGTCGACCGTCGTCGGAGCCAGTTCCCACGACTCGCCGCGCCGGGCCTTCGTGCGCTCGACGGCCGCCTCGGCCGACTGGAGACGGGGGTGGTTGTCCAGGGCCATTGCCACCGCCTCGTCGAGCGTCACGCGCTGCTGGCTGTGGCCGTCGAGCGGCAGCAGCAACAGGGCGGGCAGCAGCAGGAAGGGGAAGAGGCGCCGTACCAGCGGATGGCGCCGGAGCAGCGAGGCGGCTCCCACGAGCTTGTAGAATACCGGCACGACGAAGAGCGTGAGCAGCGTCGAAACGAAGAGTCCGCCGATCACGACGGTCGCCAGCGGGCGCTGTACCTCGGCTCCGGCCGAGGTGGCGATGGCCATCGGTACGAATCCGAGCGAGGCGACCAGTCCGGTGAGGAATACGGGCCGCAGCAGGTGTTGCGTGCCGCGTGCGATGATGCGGCGCGTCGAGAGTGGATAGGGTGTCATGTCCCGCAGATCGTTGAAGTGGTTAATCATCAGAATGCCGTTGAGAACGGCCACGCCGAAGAGCGCAATGAATCCCACGCCGGCGGAGATGCTGAACGGAAGCCCGCGCAGCCACAGCGCCAGGATGCCTCCGATGATCGAGAACGGCACGGTGGAGAAGACCACCAGCGTGTAGGTCACGCTCTTGAAGGCGAAGAAGAGCAGCAGCAGGATCAGCATCAGCGCGACGGGAATGACGACGAGCAGCGTGCGGATGGCGTTCTGGAGGTTCTCGAACTGACCGCCGTACTCGAAGTAGTAACCCGGCTTGAGCTGTACGTTCTCCTCGAGCGTGCGGCGGATGGCGGCCACGACCTGCTGAATGTCGGCGTCGCGGACGTTCACGCCGATCACCACGCGGCGCTTCGTGGCGTCGCGGTTGATCTGCAACGGGCCGTTCACCAGGTCGATCGTGGCCACTTCGCTCACGGGAATCTGGATGCCTTCGGCCGTGCGGATGAAGAGCCGGTCGAGATTCAGGTCGGCGACCTTCCGCTGGTCGAGGCGCACGACCAGATCGAAGCGGCGTTCGTTTTCAAAGACCGTCCCGGCGGTTTCACCCGCATAGGCGGAGCGGATGATGCTGTTCAGCTCTTCGATATTGATACCGTAGCGGGCGATCTTCGCACGGTTGTAGTTGACCACAAGCTGCGGCAGTCCCATGGCCTGCTCCACGAGCACGTCCGAGGCGCCGGGCACCTGCTCGACGTAGCGGGCCGCCTCCTTGGCCTTGGCGTAGAGCTCGGCCATGTCCTCGCCGTAGAGCTTGATGGCGATGTCGGCCTTGGCTCCCGTCATCAGCTCGTTGAACCGCAGCTGGATGGGCTGGCTGAAGTTGAATTCCGCTCCGGGAATCGTATCCAGTGCGGCCTTCATCTTCTCGACCATCTCGGCGCGCGACGAGGCGCTGGTCCACTCCGCAAAGGGCTTCATCACGATCATGACGTCGGCATCCTCGACGGCCATCGGGTCCGTCGGGACCTCCGCCGTACCGATCTTGGCCACGACGTGGCGGATTTCGGGGAAGTGCGTCATCAGAATCCGTTCGGCCTGCTCCGAGATGGCGATGCTCCGCGTCAGGGAGCTGCCGGCCGGCAGGGTCATCTGCATGGCGAAGTCCCCCTCGTCGAGCGTCGGGATGAACTCCGCACCGAGCCGCGTGAAGAGCATCAGGCTGCCGATGAACGCCGCGACGGCCACGCCGACGGTCGCCCAGCTGAAGCGCAGGCAGACGGCCAGGCACCGCTGGTAGATGCGGTTGAGCCATGCGAAGAAGCGGTCGGCGAAGGTCGGCCGGGTGCCGATGCGGCGCTTGAGGACGAGCGAGGCCATCATCGGCACGTAGGTCAGCGAGAGAATCAGTGCTCCGATGATGCAGAAGACGAGCGTCTTGGCCATCGGGGTGAAATACTTGCCCTCGATGCCCGTCAGGGTGAGAATCGGGAAGAAGACGATCAGGATGATGATGACCGCGAAGGTGGCCGAGCGGACCACGCTGCCGGCTCCGGCGATGATCTGCTCGTCCATCATCCTGCGCGAGAGCGTCGTGCCGAGGTTCTGGCGGCTGTACAGGTGGGCGAGGATGCCCTCCACGATCACGATCGATCCGTCGACGACGATGCCGAAGTCGATGGCTCCGAGGCTCATCAGGTTGGCCGAGACGCCGAACAGCCGCATGAGGATGAAGGCGAAGAGCATCGCGAGCGGGATGACCGACGCCACGATCAGTCCGGCGCGGACGTTGCCCAGGAAGAGAATCAGGACGAGGAAGACGATGATCGCCCCTTCGATCAGGTTGCGGATCACGGTCGAGATGTTGCGGTTGACGAGCTCCGAGCGGTTCAGATAGGGACTGATGGAGACCCCTTCGGGCAGCATCTTCTGGATTTTGGCCACCCGATCCTCCAGCTCCCGGGTCACCACGTTGGCGTTGGCGCCCTTGAGCATCATGGCGATGCCGCCGACGCATTCGCCCTTGCCGTCGCGCGTCATGGCGCCGAAGCGCTTGGCCGACCCGAACTTCACGGTAGCCACGTCGCTGATGTGGATCGGGATGCCGCCGCGGTTGGCCACGACGATCTGGCGGATGTCGTCGAGTGACGAGATCATGCCTTCCGAGCGGATGTAGTAGGCGCGGTTCACCTTTTCGATGTAGCTGCCGCCCGTGTTCTGGTTGTTGCGGCTCAGGGCCTCGAAGACGTCGCCGATGGTGATGTTGAGCGAGTAGAGCGCATCGGGATCGACCGCCACCTCATACTGCTTGAGGTAGCCGCCGAAGCTGTTGATCTCGACGATTCCGGGGATTCCCGACAGCTGCCGCTTGACGATCCAGTCCTGGATCGTGCGCAGCTCCATCGCGTCGTAGCGATCCTCGTAGCCGGGCGCGACGTCGAGCGTATACTGGTAGATCTCGCCCAGACCCGTGGTGATGGGCATCATCTCGGGCGTTCCCAGCTCCGGGGGAATCTCTCCGGCGACGGTCTGTATCTGCTCGTTGATGAGCTGCCGGGCGTCGAGGATCGGGACACTCTCCTTGAATACGACGGTGACGACCGAGAGGCCGAAACGCGAGACGGAGCGGATCTCCACGACGTTCATGATGTTGCTCATCGCCACCTCGATCGGGAAGGTGATGAGCTGCTCGACCTCCTGCGGCGCGAGCGTGGGCGAAACGGTCACGATCTGCACCTGGTTGTTGGTGATGTCCGGCACGGCATCGACCGGCAGGGTCAGCATCGCGTAGATGCCGCCCGCCAGCAGGAAGAGCGTGGTCAGACCGACGAAGAGCTTTTTCGTGACCGCAAAGCGGACTATGTGCTGAAACATGGTGTACTTCGGACTTTGGTTTCCTGCAAAGATAGCGGGCGGAGCGGATCGCCGTGCGGAGAAAATGCCGAAGTGTCCGATATGCGGGATGAACGGGCGGGATGGTCGGATGAACTGCCTGCCGGCAGCCGGTGCCCCTGCCGGTGCGGTATCTGGTCGCCGTCCTGCCGCCGGAGGATCGGGAACGGCTGCCGGGCGGTGAAGGGGCGTTGTGGCGGTCCGTGCGACGCCGTGCGGCGGCAGCCCGGGGCGGGGCAAACGGACGGCAGCCGGTGCGGAACCTGTGATTCCCCACCGGCCGCCGTCGGTCGCTTCATTCTTGTACGGTTGCCGCAATCAGAGCCGTTCGGCCAGGGCTGCGGCCTGCCGGCAACCGTCCGTGCGGTCGATGTCGCCCTCGTTGAGCACTCCGGGAATGAGGACCTCGCCGACCATCTTCCATTTCAGCAGCGCCGCCGTCCGCTCCATGGGAATCCGCACGCCGTCGAGCACCGTCATGTCCTCCTCTTCGCAGCAGGCGATCAGGGCGCAGCGCTTTCCGGCGACCGGTTTGCCGCCGACCACCAGCGAAAAGAGCCGGTCGATGACCCCCTTGATCTGTGCCGGAATCGAGTACCAGTAGACCGGCATCGTGAAGACGACGGCATCCGATTCGAGGATGGCCGGTGCGATGCGGTTGAAGTCGTCGTCGAACGAGCAGGCCTTGCCTGTCTTGTAGCAGGTCATGCAGGCGTGGCACCCGCCGATCTTCAGAAAGGCGGCGTCGAAGCGCTGCACGGTGTGGCCGCGCTGCTCGGCCGAACGGATGAAGGCGTCCGTCATGGCGAAACTGTTGCCCTGTTTGCGGGGGCTTCCCGTGATAACCGTGATTTTCATGGCGTGTTATTTTTGAATGGTATCGGAATTCTGGTTGTAGGCCTTGGCCACGCAGCGCCACGTGCCGTCGATCTTCATCAGCAGCAGGTAGTCCGTGAAGTCGATGCGTCCGCCCCAGTTCTCCTCCAGCACGCGCACGACGGCGAGCGTCTCCTCGACATCCAGCACGTCGATGCGGGCCCGGAAGCCGGTGTCGGCTCCCACGCTGTCCACGTTGCGGTAGAACTGTTCGATGCTGCCGTGTTCGAGTTTGCCGTCCAGGTAGCCGAACAGCACGGCCTCGTCGATGAACAACTCCCGGGCGTGGCTGCTCTTCCCCTCGGCCACGCTCCGGACGAACTTGCGGGCCGCCTCTTCCACGGCCCGGTACTCTTCGATGCTTGCTCTCATGGTTGTAAGGTTTTGGTTTTTCGAGGGCAAAATTACGGCCCGGGGTCCGTCGGCGCAAGTACCGAAAAATGATTCGGGTACTGAAAATTTATTCGGTATACCCCCGAATCCGGAGGTTATCCCTATCTTTGCATGCAGAAACCACACCGCCATGTACGAAAGAAAGATACCCGTCGATCTGGATTGCCCGCTGCGGCTGACCATGAGCCTGATGGACTCGAAATGGAAGTCCTGTATTCTGGACGAGCTGCGCCACGGGGCGCTGCGCCCGAGCGAACTGCACCGGCAGCTGCCCGAAGCCGCACCGCGGGTGCTGGATCTTCAGCTCCGGGAGCTGGTCGAGGACGGCCTGGTCGCCAAGACCATCTATGCCGAACTGCCGCCCCGTTCGGAGTATGCGCTGACGGAGCTGGGGGCTTCGCTGCTGCCGATCATCGACGCGATGATCGCGTGGGGAATGCGCAATGCGGCGCTCTTCGAGCGCAAGTACCGCAAACGCGGATAACTTCTCTCTTTCGCGCGAAGGGCGCAACCCTTGCAGAGTGCGACCCTTGCGAGTGCGCTTCGCCTGCGCCCCTCTCCGGTGCGGTCCGTGGCCGGATGGCCGCCTGTCAGCGGTTGTTGAGCCGGATTTTTTCGTGATAGAAATAGTTGACCAGAACGGGTTTCCCCTTTTCGGAGCGGCCGTAGGGGAGGTCGTTCACGCGGTAGGGGAGTCCGTGTGCGGCGGCATAGGCGGCCATTTCGTGCTCGAGCGCCTGCCAGTACTCCGTCCGGCGGCGGTTGTAGATCTCCTCGTACAGAGGCACCAGCTCGGGGTGTTTCTCGCGGATGTAGGCCATGATCGTCCCCTTGAACTGTCCGCGCAGGTTGAGATTCTCGAGCCAGACGAGATCGGCAAATCCGCAGACCCGCTCGATGATCGCCTTCGGATCGGTGATGCCCGGGAAGATCGGCGAGACGAAGCAGACGGTGCGGATGCCCGCCTCGTAGACCCGTTGCATGGCTTCGAGCCGCCGCTCGATGCTCACCGCGCGGTCCATGTCGGCACGGAACGCTTCGTCGAGCGTGTTGACCGACCACGACACCGTCACGCGCGGGAACTCCCGCAGCAGATCCAGGTCGCGCAGCACAAGGTCCGACTTCGTGCAGATCATGATCTCGGCCGTCGTGCCGCGCAGCTCCTCGAGCAGGTGGCGCGTGCGCCGGAACTGCTCCTCGAAAGGGTTGTAGCCGTCGGTCACCGAGCCGATGACGATCCGCTGGCCGTCGAAGCGGTGCGGATTGCCGACGGGTTTCCAGTGCTTGACGTCGAGAAACGAACCCCACGGCTCGGTATGGCCCGTGAAACGCTTCATGAACGAGGCGTAACAATACTTGCAGGCGTGGGGACACCCCACATAGGGGTTGACCGAATAGCCGCCCACGGGCAGCGACGAGCGGGTCATGACGCTCTGCACGTCGATGTCTCTGATCAGTTCCTGTTCCATATTCTTTGTTTGAAAGCTTCGGGTAACTCCTGGATCATGCCCTCCTCGCCCAGGATCGGCAGCAGATCCTCCTTCATGAAGACCGCCACTCCTTGCGCCCGGGCCTGGGCGACAATGCCGGCCACCCATTCGGGCCGGGCATCGACCTTGCCGCGGCGGTGCCCGGTCTCGGTGCCGACGACGATCCACTCTACGCCCCTTAGGTCGAGCCCTTCGATCGGGCCGAAGAGCGGCTCGAAGGTCACGTGGTAGTGACGGGCCCGGGCGTGCTGGCGCAGCGCGGCGATGCGTCCCTTCTCTGCCTCGCACGTTACGGTGACCCCCATCCAGACGTTGTCGTCGTCGGTCTGGAGATCGAGCCGTTCGGGCCGTTTGGTCAGATAGAGGTAGGCATGCTGCGGGTTGCGGGCCATGCGGTCGAAGACCTCCGCCAGCCATTCGGGCCGCCAGTCCGAGAGGTCGCTCATGCCCGTCATCAGAAAGACCCGCGGGTCGCGACGGTCCATGATGCGCAGTTTGCGGGGCATGTACTCCGGAACGGCAAAATCGTCGGTCATGTGGAAACGGCGGCAGTTGTTGCGCGCATAGCAGTAGGCGCACCCGACGCTGCAACCTACGACGAGATTCAGATTTCGGATCAGCGATTTGATGCAAACACTCATGTCATGCTCTTTTTGAAGGAAAACCGTGACTTGGATCAGCCGATACAAAGGTCCGAAGATTTTTTGTGAGCAGCTATGCCCGAAAAAGGTCGATGTGTGCCATTTTGATAAATGAATGTCGTATCTTTGTCCCCGGGTAAACCGGAGACGAACGATGAAGACAACGACAAATCCCCGACGGCTGGTCACCGTGCCGTTCAGCAAGACACAGTGCGGCGTCGACTTCTACATCAATACGGGTCGCAGCGAAGAGATTCGCGGCGTACTGACCGAGAATCCACTCTTCCGGACCGACTTCTTCGAGTTCTTCTTCCTCAGCCGGGCCCGGGGCGTGCTGCTGCTCGGCGGACGTCGCATCGAGCTGCATGACGGCATGGTACTGCTCCTCTCGCCCCACCAGCAGCAGCGCTGGTTGGTGGACGAGGCGGAGCTCGACTACACGTTTCTGATCTTCCGCGAGGATTTCATGCGCACGTTCCTCTCCGACAAGTTCTTCGTCTACCGGCTGCTCTACTGTTACCAGAGCGATACGCCGCCGTGGTTCGTGGTCGGGCCGGAGGTTTTTGCGGAGTATCTCCGGCTGCTCGAAAAGATCAAGGCGGAGCTGCGCGCCCCGACTTCCGACAGCTACAACCTGATCGTTTCGGTGCTCTACTATCTGTTGGTGACTCTCAACCGCGACTATGCCGCCGCCTACGGGCTGCCCGTCACCCTGCCGCGCAACAACTGCGCGTTCCGCTTCAAGGCGCTGCTCGAGGAGCATATCCGCGACATGCAGCGCGTCGAGGAGTATGCCGCGATGATGCGTGTAAGCCGCGTGACGCTCAACCGGGCCGTCGTCGAACAGTTCGGCGTCACGGCCGTGCATCTTTTGAAACAGCGGCTGCTGGAGGCTGTAAAGAACGACCTGCTGTTCGAGGGGCGCAGTGTCAGCGAACTTTCCGAAACATACGGATTCTCGGACCCGAGTCACCTGATGCGCTTCTTCAAGCAGCAGACCGGCAAGACCTGTTCGGCCTGTCTGGCCGATTACGGACGGGGCATCTGCGAATAACGACCAGTATCCGGCGGGGCTCTGTCTCCCGTATCCGCTTTGTGAGCCGGGTGTCTTCTGCGCAGGACGGCCCGGTGCTCGAAAACGGCACGGCCCCGCACCCGGAAAGGTGCGGAGCCGCGTGTCGCGTGCCGCGTTCTTCACGGAGCGAGCTCCGGTCAGAAGGCGAAGAGGTTGATACCCACCTGCAGGTAGCCGTTCCGTGAATCGGGATTCCACATCGCATGGGCGAAGACCGGCATCTCGAACCGTCCCAGCTTGAGGTTGTAGGTGGCCTTGAGCGAAATCTGGTCGATGCTGTCGTGGCCGTAGAAGTTCGCGTGGCCGTCCGCATCGTCGCGGTTGAAGGCGAAGGTGCCGCCCAGCCCCACGTCGACCTTCCACAGCTCGTCGCGCAAGACGCTGTACTCGGCGTAGACGTAGGTCGAGTAGCGGTTGTCGCCCGTCACGTTCAGGTCGCGCCCGGCGAAGATCGTCGCCCAGTAGAGCCGCAGGGGCACCTGCAGCTTCACGTCGAAATCGTAGGCCACGCTCAGGTCGAGGAAGTGGGTCGTCGAATACTTGTTGTAGTTGAAGATGTCCTTGCTGAAGGGCAGCTCGGGCGAGAAGTTGAAGATGTCCCACACGGCGACGGTGAAGCCCGCCCGCGAGTAGGAGAGGTAGTAGTCGAACTCCTTGTAGTCGCCCGTGAAGTCGGAGCCTCCCCACAGACCGACCTTGAGTCCGTCGTCGAGGAAGCCGACATTCAGGTCGGCTGCCAGTACGCCGCCGTCGGCGACCTGAAGGCCGCGCCACAGGTGCATGTTCTGGAGCGTTCCGCTGAAGTGGAGCTGCTGGGCAAAGGATGCCGTGGCGAGCAGGGTGCATACCCCCGCAATCAGGTATTTGATCCGTTTCATGGCCGTGGCATCAGTAGCAGTAGACGAGACAATAGAGTGCCGCGGCGAGGAATCCGCCGATGATCGGTCCCAGGACGGGTACCCATGAGTAGGCCCAGTCGCTCGAACCCTTGCCCTTGATCGGAAGGACGGCGTGCGCGATGCGCGGTGCGAGGTCGCGGGCCGGGTTGATGGCGTAACCCGTCGTACCGCCGAGCGACATGCCCAGCGCGACGATCAGCATCGAGACGGGGAAGGCGCCGATGGCTCCCATGCCCAGTTCGGGGGTGTTGCCGCGTGTGGCGAGCGCGAGGATGACGAAGACGAGCACGAACGTGCCGATGATCTCGCTGAAGAGGTTGCGGCCGTAGTTGCGGATGGCCGGAATCGTGCAGAAGGTGCCCAGCTTGGCAGCCGGATCGGACGTGGCGTCGTAGTGGTCCTTGTAGAAGGCGTAGACGAGCACGGCGCCGACGAAGCCGCCGAGCATCTGCGAGACGATGTAGGGAACGACCAGACTCCAGCTGAAGGTGCCGGCAGCGGCCAGACCCAGCGTGACGGCCGGATTGAGGTGAGCCCCCGAGTAGGGACCGGCGATGAAGACGCCGAGCATGACGGCCAGACCCCACGCGATGGTGATGACGACCCAGCCGCCGTTTTCGCCCTTGGACTTTTTCAGGCAGTTCGATGCGACGACGCCGTCGCCGAAGAGGATCAGAATGGCCGTGCCGATGAATTCAAACAGGCACTTTACGAACACTTCATTCATGTCAGTACGGGTTTTAGGTTTATAGGTTGCTGTCAGGTGTGGTTGTGTCTCATTGCTTGGTGTAGTCGCTCAGCGTGCGCTTCACGGCGTCGCGCCAGCCCTCCTTGGCCTGGAGAACCTTCTCCTCCTCCCACGAGGGCTCGAAGACGCGGTCGATCTGCCACTGCTTGCGGATTTCGTCGATGCTCGACCAGTATCCGACGGCCAGACCCGCGAGGTAGGCGGCACCCATGGCCGTGGTCTCGACCACCTTCGGGCGGATGACGCGCGTGCCGAGGATGTCGGCCTGGAACTGCATGAGCAGGTTGTTGCGCGAGGCGCCGCCGTCGACCTTCAGCTCCTTGAGCGGGATGCCGGCGTCGAGCGACATGGCGGCCGTGATGTCCAGCGTCTGGTAGGCGATGCCTTCGAGCGCCGCACGGGCGATGTGGGCCGTCGTGGTGCCGCGGCTGATGCCGATGATCGTGCCGCGCGCATACTGGTCCCACCAGGGGGCGCCCAGACCCGTCAGTGCCGGGACGAAGTAGACGCCGCCCGTGTCGGGCACCTGCGAGGCCAGCGCCTCGACCTCCGACGAGGAGTTGATGACGTGCAGCCCGTCGCGCAGCCACTGTACGACCGACCCGCCGACGAAGATGCTGCCCTCGAGGGCGTAGTTGACCTTGTCGCCGATCTTCCAGGCGATGGTCGTGATGAGGTTGTTCTTCGAGAGGATGGGTTTCTCGCCGCTGTTCATCAGCAGGAAGCAGCCCGTGCCGTAGGTGTTCTTGACCATGCCCGGCTCGGTGCACATCTGTCCGAAGAGGGCGGCCTGCTGGTCGCCGGCGATGCCCGAGATGGGAACCTTGTGGGCGAAGATCGTCGTCTTGGTGTGTCCGTACACCTCGCTCGAGGACTTGACCTCGGGCATCATCGAACGCGGAATGCCGAACAGGTCGAGCAGCTCCTGATCCCATTCGAGCGTGTTGATGTTGAAGAGCATCGTGCGCGAGGCGTTGCTGACGTCCGTCACGTGCACCTCGCCGCGCGTCAGGCGCCAGATGAGCCACGTGTCGACCGTACCGAAGAGCAGCTTGCCCTTCTCGGCGCGCTTGCGGGCGCCGGGCACGTTGTCCAGGATCCACTTGATCTTCGTGGCGCTGAAGTAGGCGTCGATGATCAGACCGGTCTTCTGGCGGATCATGTCCGTTACGCCCTGCTTCTTCAGCTCGTCGCAGTAGTCCGACGTGCGGCGGTCCTGCCATACGATGGCGTTGTAGATCGGCTCTTCGGTCTCCGAATCCCAGACGATGGTCGTTTCGCGCTGGTTCGTGATGCCGATGCCGGCAATATTCAGACCGTTGATGTCCAGCGTCGTGATCGCCTCGGCGATGACCGAGGCCTGTGACGACCAGATCTCGTGCGGGTCGTGCTCGACCCAGCCCGATTTGGGGAAGATTTGACGGAACTCCTTCTGTGCTACGGCGCACGTCGTGCCCTTTTCGTCGAAGACGATCGCGCGGGAGCTGCTCGTTCCCTGGTCAAGCGCGAGAATGTACTGTTTCATGTTCTGGTTAGGTTTATAGGTTGTCAGGTTTTTTCGCTTGTCGTGCCGTTCAGGCCAGGCGCGAGGCGAGGATCGTCAGCGGGTGTTCGCACCGTTTGCTCGTCGACATTTCGATCTGCCACTTGCAGGTCTCGCAGTCCGTGGCCACCAGATCGGCGCCCGAGGCTTCGATCTGCCGGAAGAGCCCTTCGCCCACGGCCTGCGACGTGGCGTAGTTCTCCTTCTTGAATCCGTAGGTGCCGGCGATGCCGCAGCACTGCGAGTCGAGCACGGTGACCTCCACGCCCGGGATCATCCGCAGCAGTTCGATCGAGTAGTAGGCCCAGCCCATCTTCTCCATGTGGCAGGGCGTATGGTAGGCGATGCGCAGCGGGGCGGCGTCCTCGCGGAAGCGGAGCCGTGCGCCCTGCTCCGTGATGAGCCGGTAGAGGTAGCGCGTGGCCAGCTCGACGCGGTCGCGCACGTCGTTGTTCTTCATCTCGAGCAGGTGCGGATACTCGTCGCGCAGCGTGAACGTGCAGGTCGACGAGGTGGCCAGCACCGTCAGCCCGCGGTCGCTCACGGCCCGGCGGATCGACGCGAGGTTCGTCTCGGCCTGGCGCCGCGCCTGCTTGTAGAGTCCGTTGGAGATGAGTGCCACGCCGCAGCACTTCTCCTTGTCGAGCAGCTGCACGCCGTAGCCCAGGGCGTTCATGATGCGGATCAGGTCCTTGCCCAGCTGCGGGTTGTTGTAGTTGACGTAGCAGCCGTGGAAGTAGGCCACCTGCTTCGCGTAGGCGGCCTGCGCGGCGGCCGCATGCTTGCGGTACCACGAGGTGAAGGTCCCGTGGGCGTATTTGGGGAAGACGCGCCGGTGGTCGATCGCCATCACCTTGTCCATCACGTAGCGCACGGGTTTGAGCGCCACGGCCGTATTGATGATCGGGGCGAAGGGCGTGGCGAGCGAACCCACCAGGTCGGTGTTCGACAGCACGAAGTTCCGCAGCGAGGTGTTGCGCTGCGGCCCGTACTTGATGCGGGCGGCCTGGATGATGTCGCCGATGCGCACGTTCGAGGGGCAGGCCACCTCGCAGCGCTTGCAGTTCATGCAGTATTTCAGGGCGTTGTCGTAGAAGTCCGGTTGCTTGAGCCGCAGACGCTCGCCGTCGGGTCCCGCCTGCTTCGGCCCCGGATAGTCCGGGTTTGCGGCCGCCACGGGGCAGTAGACCGTGCAGATCGTGCACTTGATGCACTGCTCGAAGTTGTTTTCGCTGACGCTGTTCTGCTGTATGTTCATGACTGTTTGTCGTTTAATATCCTGTCTGCAACACTGAGAGCCGAGAGGAGCGAGACGCCGGCGCCGCATCCGTCCTGTACGGGATGGAATCCGGCGAGGCCTGCCCCCGCGCAATAGAGGTTTTCGATGACGGCGCCCTGCCGCAGCGCGTGCAGCGTGCGGTCGGTGCGCACGCCGAAGGCCTGGTAGTTCTGCCGGTCGAAGAAACGCAGCGTGTACCACTCCGCGCGGTCTGGCACGTACTGCGTGTCGACGCCGAAGACGGGTTCGAGAATCCGGTCGGGCGTGGCGACGAGGCCGCGGCTGAAGAAGCTGCCCGAGGCCAGGACGAAGTGGTCGGCCTCGAAGGGGATGTCGCCGTGGTTGGCCGTGTAGATCCGCTTGACGCTCGGCCCGTCGAAGTCGGCCCGGAGGACCGAGTCGCCGAGGAAGTATTCGCCGCCGAGGGCGCGGAAACGGTGCTGGAGCGCCTGCTGGGCCCGGATGCCGGGAATCGACGGCGGGAGCGTCGGCAGCAGGTAGATCGGTTGCGCCACATGGCGGCGCAGCACCTCGAGCGAGTCGTTGCGCGTGATGCCGATGATGGCGGGCAGGATCACCGCCTCGCAGTCGCCGACCACCTCGCCGATGCGGGTCGCGAGCGCCTTGAGGTTCCGGTCGTGGTCGAAGACGCGGGCTACGTTGGCCGAGCGCATCTCGCTCGGGTTCCGGCGGATCTGCTCCAGATCGGGCAGGTTGATCGTGCCGAAGCGGCATTCGATGCCGTAGTGGCTGAACTCCTCGGCGATGAATTCGGGGTAGAAGTCCAGAAAGCCCTCCACGTTGACGATGCAGACCTTGCGGAAGGGCAGCTTGCCGGGCTCCGGGGCCGTGAGGTAGCCGTCGATGGTCAGCCACGTGGCCTTGGCCTTGCCCATGGGGGTGATGCGCCAGTGGTTGCGGCGGCAGTCGCCCGCGACGCGGATGCCGGCCCGGCGCAGCAGTTCGGGCGCTTCGGCGGCGTAGGCGGCGCAGGCCGCCGCGCCGATCAGCGCGTAGGGGTGCTGCGGGTCGCTCTCTTCGAGCGCGGCGATTCCCGCCAGCGGGTCAGTGTCTGCCTGCCCGTCGGGCAGACGGCCGAGCAGGTCGAACGATCCCGATGAAAAGTGCAGGGCGCTCTGTCCCTGCGAGACGATGGCGCACTTCTGTCCGGCTTCGGCCAGGCGGATGCCGCACGTCATGCCGGAGAGTCCTCCTCCGATGATTACAGTATCGAATCTCATTTTGCAGCTGTTTTTTCCGTTTCGTCCGTCAATCCGCATACGCTTTCGTAGACCCATGTCGTGTATTCGCTTTCACGCAGCGTGTCGCCCCAGGCGATGGGTTCCATGCCTTTCCAGCGTTCGTTGAGGAAGTGCACCAGATCGGCCTTCGCGCGGCGGGCGCAGATCGGGTCGCGGCGGCCCATGATGCCTGCGGCGCGGCAGGCGCACAGCTCGCCCTGACACGTGCCCATGCCGATGCGCGTGCGGCGGCGCAGGTCGACCAGGTTGTTCACCGAGAGGTTCTCCAGCGCATACTCCACCTCGCCGATCGAGACCTCCTCGCATTCGCAGACCAGGCTGTTGCGGATCGAGTCCCCGTCGCCGATCTTCGTGGCGAGGGCGCCGTGGCGCGCGATCGTCGAGCGGCGCTGGGCGAGGGGCTTGTTGCGCAGCTTGCGGTCGACCTCCCTGCGGTTTTCGGTCGAGCCGGGCAGCGGGATTTCGGCCGTGCGGCACACGGCGTCGATGCCGAGTTTCTTGCAGACGAGGTCCGTAGCCCACTCGGCCATCAGACGGTAGGTCATCAGCTTGCCGCCCGTGATGGTGATGAAGCCCTCCAGGCCGTCGCGCTGCGCGTGGTCGAGCAGCACGATGCCGCGGCTCACGGTGCGGCCGCTCGGATCATCGTCCGAGGCCACGAGGGGCCGCACGCCCGCATAGGCGCGCAGGATGCGCGTCTGGGCCAGCTGCGGGGCGAGCTTCTCGCCTTCGCGCAGCAGGATGTCCACCTCGTCGGGCGTGATGATCATGTTGTCGATCTGGTCGTAGGGTATCTTGCTCGACGTGGTGCCGATGAGCGAGATCGTGTCGCCCGGCACCAGGATGTCGGCATCGGCGGGTTTGCGGCAGCGGTTGAGCACCATGTTGTTCACGCGGTGGCCGAAGATGAGCAGGGCCCCCTTCGCCGGGAGCATGTTCACCGTGATGCCCGCCTTGGCGGCGATGCCGTGGCCCCAGATGCCGCCGGCGTTGATGACCACCTGCGCGCGGAACGTCACGTCGCAGTGTGCGCGGTGGTCGTAGGCCCTGACGCCGACGATGCGGTCCTGCTCGCGCAGGAGCTCGCGTACTTCGGTGTAGGTGCGGATTTCAGCTCCGTGGGCCTTGGCGTCAAGGATGTTCGACGAGGTGAGACGGAACGGATCGACGGCACCGTCCGGCACGCGCACGGCTCCGACGAGCGCCGGGTTGACCGACGGCTCGAGCCTCCGCGCCTCGGCCGGGTCGATGATGTCGGCCCGGATGCCGGCCTTGCGGCAGGCCTCAACAAAAATGGACTGATACTCCAGCCCGTCTTCGGGCAGCGAGATGAACAGTCCGTCGGTCTCCTCCACGCAGTGTGCCGCTATCTTGCGCAGAATCATGTTTTCCCGGATGCACTCCACGGCCGATTCGTGGTCCGTCACGGCATAGCGGGCTCCGCTGTGCAGCAGTCCGTGGTTGCGTCCGGTCGCTCCGGTCGAGATGTCGGAGCGCTCCAGCAGCAGCGAACGGACGCCCCGCAGCGAGCAGTCACGTGCAATGCCCGCTCCGGTCGCCCCGCCGCCGATGATGATGACATCATACGTCTTCTCCATAGGTTGGTCGGTTAATGTACTGCAAATATAGCGGTTTATTTCATGAAAACAAATTAAAACGAAACAAATTTCATTTCATTTTGTTTCGATATGTCCCGTGTGTAGGGTTTTATCTCGAAATAGCGTGCGGATTGTAGTGAAATAAAACGGTCGTTATTTCGTTTCATAAACCTTTTCGGCGCATTTGTGCCGCAGGCGGACCATGCGGCGAGCCGTCGGCGCGTGCCGGGGCGGGATTCCCGTGTGCATGGATTTTGCAGGAGAATTTCGTATATTTATCACGCCAAACCTCTAAAATCACCTGCCATGAAGATCCGAAAACTGCTGTTGTATCTTGGCATCGTGCTGTCGGGACTGTTGACCGCCTCGTGTGCCGTCCGGCCTCCGAGGCCTGCTCCCGTGGCCCCGCCGGCGCATCATCGGCCCGGACCGCCCCGCGACGGGGAGCGGCCGCGGCTCCCGAAGCGGCATGACAAACCGCCCCGGCACGGACACGGTCCCGAGGTGCCTCCGCCGCATCCCGGCGGCGAGCCTCTGCCTCCTCCGCCGCATCCCGGCGGTGAGCCTCTTCCGCCTTCGCCGCATCCCGGCGGTGAGCCTCTGCCTCCTCCGCCGGCACCCGACGGTGAGCCTCTGCCTCCTCCGGCTCCCGGTGCATGACCCTCTTCCGGCGGAACGGACGGCAAACCCTCTTCCCGGGGGTGGACGGCAAAACGAAGCAGCCCCGCATGCAGGACATGCGGGGCTGTGTGCGTGTCGTGGCTCGCCTCGGCGGCCGTTATCCGCAATAGAAGAAGCGCTTGACCAGCTTGGCGACCCGCTCCTTGTCGTGTTGCAGTTCGCGGCGCAGGTCGGCGTCGCGGAAGGCCTCAAGGCGTGCGACGAGGCCGTCGATCAGGCGCGGGGCGAAGACACCGTGCCGCTCGTAGATCGCCCGCTGCTCCTCGAGCCGCCGGGCCGACTCCTCGCACGAGGCGGGCAGCTGGCTCAGGCGTGCGAGCACCTCCTTGTGCTTCTCGTCGAAGATGTTGACGTCGACGTAGCGGTCGCGGGCGTATTGCAGCCCGTTCTCCATCTCGAATCCGTGACGGGCGGCCACGGCCAGTCCGGCCAGCAGCAGGTAGATGTCCGCCGAGCCGTCCGGACAGCGGAATTCGACCGTCTGCTTGAGGTTCACGTCCAGCGACGAGGGCTTTTCGAGCGGGTTGGCGTCGCAGGCCATGCGGTTGGCGCCGGCGCTCCAGCCCAGCGGCACGCGCACGAGCACCGAGCGGTTGCGGTCGCCCCAGCAGATGTTCGTCGGGGCCTCCTGGTGCGGCACGAGGCGGAAGTAGGAGGTGGGGTTCGTATTGCCGAAGGCCGTGAGCGACGGGGCCAGCGAAAGGTACCCGGCAATGGCCTTCAGCGCATTGTCCGAGAGCGCGCCGTCGTCGGTGACCATGGCGTTGCGGCCCTGCCGCATCAGGCGCGTGTGGATGTGCAGCCCGCTGCCGGCCTTGCCGACGGTGATCTTCGGGGCGAAGGTCACGTCGACGCCCTGCTGCCAGGCCAGCGTGCGGATGATCCACTTGGCGACCACCAACTGGTCGGCGGCATCCTCCAGGTTGGTGGGCAGGAACTCGATCTCGTTCTGCTCGTACATCCGGTCTCCCTGCGTGAAGTTGCCCACCTCGGAGTGTCCGTATTTGATCAGACCGCCCGCCTCGGCAATGTACTTCATGGCCAGCGTGCGGAAGGCGGCTCCCTTGTTGAAGGGGGTCGATTCGTGGTAGCCCTTCTGGTCGTCGGCGAGGTAGAGCTCCTGCAGGGGGCTCACGACGTAGAACTCCAGCTCGCCCATGACGTGGAAGTCGAGCCCCGTTGCGCGGCGCAGCTCCTCGTGGGCGCGGCGCAGCGTCTGCTCGGGGGCCATGTCCAGCGGCGTGCCGTCCTTCGTGTAGTAGCTGCAGAGCAGGTCCACGGCCGGAATTTCGCTGAAGGGGTTGCGGAAGGCCGTGCGGTAACGCGGCACGACGTAGAGATCGCTCGCCCCGGCTTCGATGTAGGGGAAGAGGCTCGACCCGTCGACGCGCTCGCCACAGGTGAGGATGCTCTCGAGATACTCCTCGTCGTTGATGATGAAGTTCAGGGTTTTCAACCGTCCGTCGGCACCGGGGTAGCGGAGGTTGACCATTTCGATCCCGTTCTCCCGGATGTAGCGGACGATGTCCGCGCGGGTGAATTCGGCCCGGGGCTTTCCGAGAAAGCGCACCAGCGGATCGGGGTTCAGGTTGGTTGTCATAACTCTTATGAAGTTTTAGGTTCGATTTGCTGTTTGTTTGTAAGCAAAATCACGCTTAAAGATACAAAAAATTAATATTACGGCAACTTTCGGGTGAAATTTTAAGGTCTGCGTTCCGAAATCCGGCATTTTTTCGGAACCTCGGGTGAAATTTCCGCTGCGCCGCCGTTTGGAGGTGAGCGTGTGCCTGCCGTTCAAAAGAAGCGCGGGCGCAGACCGGACTTTTCAAAAAAAATCGTAACTTTACTGATGTAACGACCAATTTCCCATGAAGATGAAAGACCTGTTTTGCACGCTTTCCCTGTTTCTGGGCCTGCTGGCACTCCCGCTTCCGAGCCGGGCGCAGCATCCCGATTCGCTCTTGCGCGAGGCGGCCGCACGCGACCAGCAGGTGCGCATGCAGCTTCTGGAGATGAACCGCCGGGTCAACGGCGGGGAGTATTCGGCCGCGCTCGTCGATTCGCTCGTGGCGGCCGGTGCCGAGATGGAGCGCATCGACCGCGAGAACATGCGGCTCGTCGCCTCGCTCCTGCGCGACGGCCTGCCCGAAGGGCTGGCGGCGGAGTCCTACGATGCCGTCTGGCTCATCATCGACCATGCTTCGCTCAAGGAGCAGAAAAAGTTCCTGCCGCAGCTGCGTGAGGCGGCCGGACGGGGCGTGATCTCGGCGTACAAGCTGGCGACGCTCGAGGACCGGGTAGCCATGTACGAAGAGCGGCCGCAGCGCTGCGGCACGCAGTCGTATCAGACGAATGTCGGCGGCGAGACCGTTATCTATATCTGGCCCGTCGCGCATCCGGAGCGGCTCGATTCGCTGCGCGGGTCGATCGGCACCTGCTCGATGGCGGAGTATGTCCGGCTGCTGGAGGAGACCTCGGGCGCGCAGGTCGTCTACGATCCGGCGCTTACGGTCGACAGCCTGAAGCGGATTGTCGGAAGGAAGGCCCTTTTCTGAGCCGTCCGGCGGCGGTGCCATCCCGTCTTCTGGAATGCAAGACATGGCCGACCGCTCGGACAGGGCAGAGCTGGCTGCTGCCGGTCGCACACGCTGACGACGCACGCAGAACGCCGGTGTCGGCATGCCGGTGATGATGCGTCATGGCCCGTTTGTGCCCGTTTCGGCAAGGAATGCGGCGGGCACTGCAACCGAAAACGCCCGGGAGAGGTCCAACTCTCCCGGGCGTTGCCTTTGCCGGTGCTGCTTCCGGGGGTTACTCCCAGAAGTTGAAGAAGTGGTGCACGGGCCCGTGGCCGTGGCCGATCTCGTAGCGGGCACCGGCGGCGATCGCCGCGGCGATGTACTCCTTGGCGCGTGCGGCCGCCTCGTCGAGCTCGAATCCGCGGGCCAGGAAGGCCGCGAAGGCCGACGAGAGGGTGCAGCCCGTGCCGTGGGTGTTGACCGTCTCGACGCGCGGCGAGCGCAGCGGCAGGATGCGGTCCGTCTCGGCGTTGTAGAAGATGTCGGTCAGCATGTTGTCCTGCAGGTGCCCGGCCTTGAGCAGCACCGAGACCCGTCCGTCACGCGAAAGGCGCCGCGCGGCGTCGGGCAGCTCCTCCTGCCGCGTGAGGCGCTCGCCGAGCAGCAATTCCGCTTCGGGAATGTTGGGCGTGATGACCCGCGCGCAGGGGATCAGCTCGTCGCGCAGTGTCGCTACGGCGTCGCGCTGCAGCAGGGCGTCGCCCGACGTGGCCACCATCACCGGGTCGAGCACGATGTTGCGGATCGCATAGTGGGCGAGGGTCTCTTTCACGGCGCGGATAAGCTCCGAGGAGTGGAGCATGCCGATTTTGATGGCGTCGGCGCCGATGTCGTCCAGCACCGAGCGGATCTGTCCCACGACGAACTCCACCGGGACGGGGTGCACGCCCGTGACCCCCACGGTGTTCTCGTCGACGACGGCGACAATGGCCGAGGTGCCGAAGCACCCGCAGGCCGAAAAGGCCTTCAGGTCGGCCTGGATGCCCGCGCCGCCGCTCGGGTCGCTGCCGGCGATGGTCAGGGCGCGTTTGTAGGTTCTCTTCGCGTTGCTCATATCTTCCATGTTTCGAGTTGCCATGCGCTCTCCCAGAAGAGCCACTCCATGCGGGTGCAGCGCACGAAAATGTCGGTCATGCGGCGGCGTGTTGCGTCGCCCGCCGCGTCGGCCAGCGCATCGCAGATGGCCGTGGCCTCGGCCGTCGAGGCGGCGAAGGCCGGGTCGGCGTAGGTCTCGATCCATTGCCGGTAGGGATTCTCCGTTCCCTGCTGCTGCGCATGGATCGCCTCACCTACGCGCTGGTAAACCACGAAGCAGGGCAGCACGGCCGCGGCCTCGACCTCGACGGGCGCCGTGGTCTGGCTCTCCAGCACCGAGGTGTAGAGCAGGCACGCGGGGCTGATCTCTTCCGGGGCGGGGTGTTCGCCCCCGAGGAACTGTTCGTGCAGCGCCCGCTCGACAGCGATGCCGTCCGCCGCGAAGCGCAGGAAGGCCTCGGTGTGCTCCTTGCGCCCGAGGCGTGCGGCGATGTGTGCCAGGCGGCGGGCATAGCCGTCCAGATAGAGGGCGTCCTGCCGCAGGTAGAAGCGGAAACGCTCCGCGGAGAGCGTTCCGTCGGCCAGGGCACGGACGAACGGGTGTTCGAGAATCTTCTCGTAGACCGGGCGCGCCGCCTCCCAGGCGCTGTCGCTCCAGCGGCTCATGACCGGACGGGTTTGCGGGCCGTGACGGCCACGTAGTCGCCCCGGTCGTAACCCTCTACGGGCTGCTCCTCGGCCTCGTTCGAGCAGAGCGGGTGACGGGTGAGCGTCTGTGTGAAGTTCAGCTCGCCGAAGCCCGCCGCCTCCAGCAGCGCCACCTTCTCGGCCGTCGTGCGCCAGACGGCCACGTCGACGAACTCGATGGGGTAGGGATCGGGCGGGTAGCACCCCGCAAGCAGCGGGTGGTCCCACGTCCCGAGCGCCTTGGCCAGGTTGTAGAGGATGCCGTAGGAGCTCTCCTTCGGCACGTCGATCAGGATGATCCGCCCGCCTTCGGGCAGTGCCTCGTAGGCCTTGCGGACGACGCCCTCGAGGTCGCCGATGTAGCTCGGCGTGCCGTTGAAGAGCAGCGTGTCGTAGGTGCCGCGGCCGAAGTCGGCCTCCTCGGCCGTTGCGATCGTCACGTGCATGCCCCGCTTGCGGGCGATTTCGGCCATGCCCGTCGACGGCTCGATGCCGTCGCGGATGTCGATGCCGTACTCTTCGCGGAGAATCTTCTCGAAGAGGCCGCTGCCGCAGCCCACCGAGAGGATGCGTCCGGCGTCGCGCAGCGTCGAAGCCACAAGGTTGACCTCCGAATAGAGGACGTTGCGGTTGTTGAGAAACCACGCATCGTAAGCCGATGCGTACTGGTCGAATCCTTTTCCCATGGTCTTAAAATGCTATTGTTTGGGTTTGCATAGTTTTCAGGTCGATGACCAGGAGCCGCCCGTCGAGCGGCTCGCCGAAGCCGGCGAGCGCCTTGAGGGCCTCCGTGGCCTGAAGCGTGCCGACGACGCCGGGCACCGTGCCCAGCACCCCTTCGGTGCGGCGGGGCCGTCGGCAGAGCGCCTCGCGGTCGGGGTAGAGCTCCGCATAGCGGCGGTGACGGGGCCCGTTGAAGAGCGACACCTGTCCCTCGAAGGCGCCGATCGAGCCGTAGACCCACGGCTTGCCGCACGCCGCGCAGACGTCGTCCAGCAGGTAGCGCGTGGGGTAGTTGTCGCAGCAGTCGACCACAAGGTCATACTCCGCGACGATCCGCTGCGCGTTCTCTGCCGTGAGCCCCTCGTCGTAAAGGTCGAAGCGCGTATGTGGCGAGAGTGCCGCGAGCCGCTCGCGGGCCGCCCGCGTCTTGGGCTCGCCCACCTGCTGCGCGGTGTAGAGCACCTGCCGCTGGAGGTTGCTCAGCGAGACGACATCGGCATCGGCCAGCCCGAGGCGCCCGACACCGGCCGCCGCAAGGTAGAGTGCCACGGGCGAGCCGAGCCCCCCGAGCCCCACGACGAGCACCGAGGCCTCGGCCAGGCGCCGCTGCCCCCGCTCGCCGATCTCCGGGAGCATCGTCTGCCGCGTGTAGCGCTGTGCCTCCATCAGTCGAAGACCTTGTCCCAGTCCTTCCATACGACTTCGTAGCCCTCGCGGCGGATGGCCGCCTCGACCTCCGCCGGGGTGCGCTCGTCGCTCACGACGAACTGCTCGAGCGACTGCGGGTAGGTGCAGTAGCCTCCCGGGTCGGTCTTCGACCCGGCGCTCATCGACGTGGCGCCCAGCGTGGCGATGTGGTTGCGGAAATCGGGCCGCTCGCGTGTCGAGAAGGAGATGTCGACGTCGTGGTCGAAGATGCGGAAGGCGAAGGTCAGCTGCGCGAGCTCGCGGTCGCTCATCACGACGTTGGGCTGGAAGTGCCCTTCCGAGGGGCGCATGCGCGGGAAGTTGACGCTGTAGCGCGTCTTCCAGTAGTGCTTGCGCAGGTATTGCAGGTGCAGGGCCATCATCGTGACGTCCGTGCGCCACTCCTCGAGGCCGATCAGCACGCCCATGCCGATCTTGTGCACGCCGGCCTGTCCCATGCGGTCGAAGCCGTTGACGCGCCACTCGAACTTCGACTTCATGCCGGCCGGGTGGTAGATGTTGTAGTTCTTGCGGTTGTAGGTCTCCTGGAAGCAGACTACGCCGTTGAGCCCCGAGTGGGTCAGCCGCTCGTACTCCTCGGCTGCGAGGGGCATCACTTCGATCGTCAGGTTGTTGAACCACGGGCGGCAGACGTGCAGCGCCTCCTCGATGTAGTCGACACCCGCGGCGCGGGGATTCTCGCCCGTGACGAGCAGCAGGTTCTCGAACGGCCCCAGCGCGCGGATCGCGCGGCACTCGGCCTCGATCTGCTCCATCGTGAGGATCACGCGCGGAATGGCGTTGTGGCGGTTGAAGCCGCAGTAGACGCACGAGTTGGTGCAGGAGTTGGTGATGTACATCGGGATGTACATCGAGATCGTCTTGCCGAAGCGCTCCTGCGTGTAGCGGCGGCTCAGACGCGCCATCGGCTCCAGGTAGGGCGCCGCGGCGGGCGAGACGAGCGCCATGAAGTCATCGAGCGTCAAGTGCTCCTTGCCGAGCGCCGTTTCGACGTCGGCGGCCCGCTTCGAGAGGATCCGCGCCGTGGTCTCCTCCCAGTCGTATTTGGCTAATTCCTCGGAAAACATGGTGCGTCAGGTTTAGTCGAGGAACGAGGTGAGGGGGCTGCTGGCCTCGGCGCTGCGGGCCTGCGCTCCGAGTCCGGCTTCGTAGGCTTCGCGTCCGGCGACGACGGCCTGCGCGAAGGCGCGGGCCATGCGCACGGGGTCACCCGCCACGGCGATGGCCGTATTGACCAGCACGGCGTCGGCGCCCAGCTCCATGGCGGCCGCGGCGTGCGACGGGGCGCCCAGCCCGGCGTCGACAACCACCGGCACGCGGCTCTGCTCGATGATGATCTCGAGCATCTCGCGCGTCACGAGCCCCTTGTTCGTGCCGATGGGTGCGGCCAGCGGCATGACCGTGGCGGCACCGGCCTCCTCCAGACGCTTGCAGAGCACCGGGTCGGCCTGCACGTAGGGCAGCACGACGAAGCCCATCCTGACTAACTGCTCCGTGGCCTTGAGCGTCTCGACCGGGTCCGGCAGCAGGTATTTCGGGTCGGGGTGTATCTCCAGCTTGATGAAGTTCGTGCCGAAGGCCTCGCGGGCGAGCTGGGCCGCGAGTACGGCCTCCTCGGCGTCGCGCACGCCCGACGTATTGGGCAGCAGCTGAATCTCCGGGCGCCGCACATGCATGAGCATGTCGTCCTCGGGATTCTCCATGTCGACCCGTTTCATCGCCAGGGTAACCATCTCGGTGCCCGAGGCGGCGATTGCCTCGGCCATCAGGTCGTTGGAACTGAATTTTCCCGTGCCTACGAAGAGGCGCGAACGGAAGGTCCGTCCGCCGATAATCAAATCGTTCATTGTTTATGCTGATTTAGGATTGTCATGATTCGTCGTGTCTCCTCCGCGGGGGAGGCTGCGCCGAGCAGCGCGCCCGAGAGGGCGATGCCCGTGACGCCCGTGGCAAGGATCGCCTCCACGTCCGCGGCCGTGATGCCGCCGATGGCCACGACCGGCAGGGTGATGCCCGCCGCGCGGCAGCGCGCGAGGATGTCGCGGTAGCCCTCCAGTCCGAGGATCGGGCTCAGGTTGCGCTTGGTCTGCGTGAAGCGGAAGGGCCCCAGCCCGATGTAGTCGGCACCGGCGCGTGCGGCGCGCTCGATGTCGGCGAAGGTGTTGGCCGTGGCGCCGATCAGCCGTCCGGGGCCCAGCAGGCGCCGCGCCTCGGCAACCGGCATGTCGTTCTTGCCGAGGTGTACGCCGTCGGCGCCGAGCCCGTCGACCAGATGGACGCGGTCGTCCAGCAGGAACGTCGCTCCGAAGCGGCGGCACAGTGCCCCGACCTCGCGGCCGACGGCTGTCACCTCCTCGTCCGGAGCATCCTTCATGCGGAGCTGAACCCAGCGGCAGCCCCCCTCGAGCACGGCGCGCGTGCCCGTGATTTCGTCGTAACGGTCCGTATGGTGTGTGATGAATTGCAGCATGGTTTCTGTCTTTTATATGTTGAATCGGCGGATGTGCTCCATCGTGCGGTGCAGGGCGGCGGGGGAGGCGTCGCGCCAGACGGCGCCCAGCAGCGCCGCGCCGCCGAAGCCCAGCTCCCGGACGCGGGGCAGCAGCTCGGGCCGGATGCCTCCGAGCGCCACGACCCGCTCGCCGAGCAGACCGCGGGCCGCGGCGTCGCGCAGCTCCCCGTCGGTGAAGGCGGCGCGGTAGCCGCTCTTCGAGATGCTGTCGAAAAGCGGGCTCAGAAAGAGGTAGTCGCACTCGGGATAGGCGGCAACCTCGTCGAGCGTATGGCACGAGCGGCTCACCAGCCCCCGGAAACCCGCGGGTACGGCCGCATTGCGGCGGTTGAGATGCACGCCCCCCAGACCGTACTCCACGGCCAGCGGCAGGCGGTCCTGCAACGTCAGCCGCGGATAGCTCTCCGCGGGCAGCGCCTCGATGAGCCGCCGCAGCGCCTCCTCCGAGGCGTCGGGCTTGCGCAGGTGCACGCGCTCGACGCCCTCGTCCAGCAGCTGCCGGATCGCTGCGGGTTCCGTTGCCGTGAAGGGCACGTCGGTGATGACCAGAATGCGCATCATCCTCCGCAGACGGCCCGGATGACGGTGATCTTCATCTGCTCCTCGAGCTGTGTGGCGGCCCACTCGGCGCGCGGCACGACGCGGTTGTTCACCGCGACGGCAACCCCTTCGGCGGGGATTCCCTCGCGGGCGAGCAGTCCGGCCAGCGTCATCGGCCCCTCGACCTCGACCGGTTTGCGATTGACGAATACTTCCATGCGGATACCGTAATTTACAGAGATGCCCGTGAGAAATTACGGTCTATGAACAAGTCCTTTCGGCGGTACGGACCGCATCAAGTTCATAGGGTCTGATCTCAGCCTTTTCGCGGAGAGTTCCGGTTGCCGAGCGATACCCTCCGGTATCGTCGCCCCCGTTTCCCAAGGCACCCCTCTTGTTTAACGTTGTGCAAATATAAGAAAAAATCGTTTTCCCGCACCGAAAAAAGAGCCTGTCCGGTGAAATTTCTCCCGTCAAAACGAAGCCCCCGCCGCAGGGCGAGGGCTTCGTAGGCTGCACGGGGGCTGCCGGGCTTATTCACCGGTCTGCCAGCCGCCGCCGAGCGACTTGTAGAGCTGCACGAGTGCGAGGTGCTCGTCGCGCACGGCGTTGCTCAGCCCGATCTGGGCGTCGAAGTAGCGGCGCTGGGCGTCCAGCACGTCGATGTAGTTGATGCTGCCGCCACGGTACTGCACCTGCGCCAGTTCGACATATTTGAGTGCCGCATCGCGCAGGGCCACCTTCAAGGCCGCCGTTTCGCGGGCCTTGCGGTAGGTGACGACGGCGTCGTTCGCCTCGCGGAAGACCTCGAGCACCTTCTTTTCATAGGCCAGCCGGGCTTCGTCGTAGGCGGCCAGTGCCGCGCGGTACTTGGCCTTCTTGCGGCCGAATCCGAAGACGGGCGAAGCGAGTGAACCGAGGACATAGGAGAAGGGCGAGCGGAAAATCTCGCTCACGGAGTTGTTCTCCACGCCGCCCTCGAGCCGGAAGGTCAGCCGCGGGAAGCGGTCGGCGTAGGCCACACCGACGGCGGCCATCGCCGCACGCAGCTGCTGCTCCGCCGCCCGCACGTCGGGGCGCCGTTGCAGCAGTTCCGACGGAATGCCTATTGGAATACTGTCCCTCATTTTGGCTTCTATGTCCATCTTGGCCCGCTTTACGCGCCAGTCGGGATATTCGCCCATGAGCAGCGAGATGCCGTTTTCGGTCGTCTCGATGCTGCGTTCAAGCTCCGGGATGAGCGACGCCGTCGTGGCGTACTCCACCTTCGCCTGCTGGAAGACCGTCTCGGAGGTGAGACCGCCCTCGAAGCGCAGGCGGGCTTGGTAGACCCCCTCGCCGCGCGTGATGAGCGTGCGCCGCACGATCGAGAGTTCGTTGTCGAGCGCCACGAGCCGGAAGTAGGCCGCGGCGACCTCCGCAACGAGCGTCATGCGCATGGCACGCTCCGCCTCGACCGAGGCGAGGTATTCGGCTCCGCCCTGCCGCTTGGCCCAGCGCAGGTTGCCCCACATGTCGAGCTCCCAGCTCAGCGAGACCTTCGCGGCCAGCTCGGGATCGCGTACCGACTTCTCGCCGTAGTAGTCGCTCGTCTCGTACTCGGCATAGACGGGCAGTCCGACCGACGGCAGCCGGTTGGCCTTGTCGATGCGGTAGAGCTGCCGCATGCGCTCGACGCGGGCAGCGGCCGAGAGCAGGTCCTTGTTGTGTTCGAGCGTGCGTTCGATGATGCGACAGAGCGTCGTGTCGCCGTAGAACTCCCACCAGTCCAGGTCGGCCAGCGTCAGCGAGTCGCTGCGTCCCGGGACGACCTGCTCCGGCAGATTGAGTTCGGGGCTCTTGCAGTGCCTGACGGCCGAGCAGGAGGCGAGCCCGACGGCGGTAAGAAGCGCAAGTATGATCGGAATGTGTTTCATCGTTTGAGTTTGGCTTTGATGCGGTAAATCCATACGAAGAAGAACGGCACGAAGACGATGCCCACGGTGATGGCCACCAGCATGCCGAAGAAGACGCCCGTGCCGATGCCCTGGCGGCTTGCCGAGCCGGGACCCGAGGCGAAAACCAGCGGCAGCAGACCCAGGATGAAGGCCAGCGAGGTCATGACGATGGGGCGGAAGCGCAGGTGCGCCGCCGTGATCGCCGCCGTGACGACGTCGCGGCCCTTTTCGACCTCCTCCTTGGCGAACTCCACGATCAGGATGGCGTTCTTGGCCACCAGACCCACGAGCATCACCAGACCGATCTGGAAGTAGATGTTGTTCTCCAGACCGCAGATCCAGATGCCGAGGTAGGCGCCGATGCCGGCCACGGGCAGCGAGAGGATCACGGCAATGGGGACGGTCCAGCTCTCATACTGCGCCGCGAGGAAGAGGAAGACGAAGAGGAAGGCCAGCGCCAGCACCGTGCCGGTCTGTCCGCCCTCGTGCTTCTCCTGGTACGAGAGGCCGCTCCACTCGACACCCACCGAGGCGGGCAGCTCCCGGCGGACGATCTGTTCGAGCTCGTCCATCGCCTGCCCCGAGCTGTAGCCGTGCGCGGCCTCGCCCGAGATGGTCGCCGAGTTGAACATGTTGAAGCGCTTGATCGTGCCGGGGCCCGTCGTGTAGTAGGTTGTGCCGAGGGCCGTGATGGGGATCATCGCCCCGTCGTCGCCGCGCACGAAGAAGAGGTTCAGGTTGTCGCGGTAGGCGCGGTAGGGCGCCTCGGCCTGGACGTAAACGCGGTAGATGCGGTTGAACATGTTGAAGTCGTTGACGTAGATCGACCCCGTAAAGGCCTTCATCGTCGAGAAGATGTCCGACATCGAGACCCCGACCATCTGGGCCTTGTCGCGGTCGACGTCGAAGTAGAGCTGCGGAATGTCGCCCTGCATCGACGAGGCCAGACCGGTCAGTTCGGGCCGCTGCGAGGCGATCGTCATGAGCGTGTCGACGGCCTGCTGCAACTCGGTGTAGGTCGTGTTGCCGCGCGCCTCGAGCACCATCTCGAAACCGCCCGACTGTCCCAGACCGGGGATCACCGGCGGGGTCGAGAGGTAGACCTTGCTCTCGGGGTAGCGCGACAGCTCGCGCCGCACGCGTCCCATGATTTCGGACAGGTCGTCCGTCTCGCGCTCGTCCCACGGCTTGAGGATCACCGTCAGCTGGCTGTGCGCCTGGTTCGTGCCCACGCGGGGGCTCGAACCCGTGACGTTGAGCACGTACTCCACGTCGGGATCCGCCATCAGGAAGTCGATGGCGCGGTTGGTCACCGTGCGCGTGCGTTCGATCGTCGCGCCTTCGGGCAGCTCCAGCTCCACGGTGAAGTATCCCTGGTCCTCCTGCGGCATGAAGCTCTGCGGCAGCAGGCGGTTCATCAGCCACATGCCGATGAGCACGATGCCGAAGGCGGCGAACATGCGCCGCGAGTTGGCCAGCGCCCGGGCGATCGTGCGGCCGTAGAAGTTGTTTCCGATGGCCAGCCCGAGGTTGATGCGGCGGAAGAAACGGTTTTTCCTGTGCCCGTCGTCGGGACGCAGGAAGAGCGAACACATCACCGGCGAGAGGGTCAGCGCCACGATCGTGGAGATGACCACCGACACGGCGATCGTGATGGTGAACTGCCGGTAGAGCTGTCCGGTGATGCCCGACAGGAAGCTCACGGGCACGAAGACGGCGCAGAGTACGAGCGACATGGCGATCAGCGCGCTGCTCAGGCTGCGCATGGCCTTCTTCGTGGCCTCGTAGGGCGAGAGGTGCTCCTCGTTCATGATGCGGTCGACGTTCTCGACGACGACGATGGCGTCGTCGACGACGATACCGATGGCCAGGATCAGACCCAGCAGCGTCAGCAGGTTGAGCGAGAAGCCGAAGATGAGCATGACGCCGAACGTACCGATGAGCGAGATGGGCACGGCGACGATCGGGATGATCGTGGCGCGCCAGCTCTGCAGCGAGAGGAAGACGACCAGGATCACCAGCAGCAGCGCCTCGAAGAGCGTGCGGTAGACGTGGTGGATCGACTCGGAGATGTAGGTCGTCATGTCGAAGGGGATGTTGTAGGTGATGCCCTCCGGGAAGTTGCGGCTCAGCTCCTCCATCGTACTCTTGATCGACGAGGCCACCTCGATGGCGTTGGCGCCCGGCAGCATGTAGACGTCCAGCACGGCGGCGTTGCCGGCGTTGATGCCGCTCTCGGTGTTGTAGGACTGGGCCTCGAGCGAGATGTTCGCCACGTCGCGCAGGCGGATGATCGACCCGTCGGGGTTGGCACGGATGACGATCTCCTCGAATTCGCTCACCGACGAGAGACGCCCCTGCGCCGTGATGGGCGTCGTGACGTCGACGCCCTCCATCGGGGCCTGTCCGAGCACGCCGGCGGCCGACTCGCGGTTCTGGTCCTTGAGTGCCGCCTGGAGGTCCTTGACCGTCAGTCCGAGGTCGGCGAGCTTGTCGGGCTGCACCCAGATCTGCATGGCGTAGTAGCGGCTGCCGACGTTCGAGACGCGGCCCACGCCCGGCACGCGGCGCAGCATGTCGAGCACGTTGAGCGTGGCGTAGTTCGACAGGTAGATCTCGTCGAACTTCGGGTCGTTCGAGAGCAGCGTGATGGTCAGCAGCTTGCTCGATGCCTGCTTCTCGACCGAGATGCCGTTCTGCACGACCTCGGCCGGCAGGCGCGCCTCGGCCTCCTTCAGGCGGTTCTGGATGTCGACGGCCGCCAGGTCGGGGTCGGTCGAGATGTCGAAGGTCACCGTGGCGGAGAAACCGCCCGAGTTGGAGCTCGACGACTCCATGTAGATCATGCCGGGCGTGCCGTTGAGCTCCTGCTCGATGGGCGTGGCGACGGCCTGCGTCACGGTCTGCGCGTCGGCACCCGGATACGAGGCCGAGATCTTGACCACCGGGGGCACGATCTGCGGATACTGGTCGACGGGCAGCAGCGCAAGGCCGATGGCGCCGACGATGACGATGACGATCGAGAGCACCGTCGAGAAGACGGGCCTGTCGATGAAGAAATCGGCTTTCATGGGCTACTCCTCCTGCACTTTATCCTCTTCGCGGACGGTAGCGACGGGCTCGACCTTCATGCCGTGCGAGAGTTTGTGATAACCTTCCACCACGATGCGCTCGATCGACGAGAGACCGCGCTCGATGACGGTGTTGTTGCCCAGCTCGGGACCCGTCTCGACAAAGCGCTTCTCGACGACGCTGTCCGGGCGCACCACGTAGATGTAGGCGCCGCCCTTCTCGATGACCAGCGCCTTCGTCGGTACGACGATGGCGTTCTCGCGCACGTCGAGCAGCAGCTTGACCTTCGTGAACTGGCCCGGCAGCAGGATGTGGTCGGGATTGGCCATCTCGGCGCGCACGGAGAAGGTACCCGTCTGCGGGTCGACCTGCGGGTCGGCGAAGTCGACCAGACCCCGCATGGGGTATTCCGAACCGTCGGCCAGCGTCACGGTGATGTAGGGATCCCACTTGCGCGTGGAGTCCTTGTGCCCGAGGTTGACGTTGCGGGCCTTCGAGCGCAGGTAGTCGAGGGCCGTCATGCTGAAGTCGACACGCACGGTGTCGCTCTTGACGACGGTGGCCAGCAGCGACTTGCCGCTCGGACCCACGAGCGTGCCGATGTCGGCGTAGCGTTCGGAGATGTAGCCCGCGATGGGCGAGATGACGCTCGTGTAGCCGAGCGTCATCTCGGCCTGCGTGAGGTCGGCCTCGCCCACGACGACGTCGGCCACGGCGCTCTCGTAGGAGGCGATGGCGTTGTCGAGGTCGAGCTGGCTCGCGGCGCTCTGCTCGTAGAGCGGGCGGATGCGGTTCAGGTCACGCTCGGCCTTCTGGGCCTGGGCCCGGGCCTTGTTGAGCTGCGCCTTGGCCTTGTTCACGCGGGCGCGGTAGAGCTTGGGGTCGATGATGAAGAGCGTCTGGCCCTTCTTGACATAGGTACCCTCGGCGAAGAGCATGCGTTCGAGGTATCCCTCCACGCGGGCGCGGATCTCCACGAACTGCTGGGCGCGGATGCGGCCGACGTATTCGCCGTAGATGTTCACGTCCTCGGTCGTCACGGGCTCCACGGCCACGACCGGGAGCTCGATCACGGCCGGGCGCGGGCGGAGGATCAGATAGAGCACACCGGCCGCGATCAGCACGGCGGCGGCCAGGCCGATCCAGTCTTTGCGGTTCATCCGCACGCGGACGTGCTTCACGCGCGAGGCCGTCCGTTTCAGTTCGGCCATGTTCAGCTTCGTCAGGTCCGGTTTGAGTCTGTCCAGGTTCATATCGAAATGGTGTTTACAAGGGTTTCCATACATGCTACCAATCCGCGGGCCACACTGTCGTGAAAATGCCAAATTGCTTTCGGACAGTGCCATAGCGGTATTTTTGGGCTCAAAGATAGCGAAAAGAATGTAGAAATAATCCACACCCGTGTGGAAATATTCCACACCCGGCGGCGGCGCACGAAAAAACCTCCCGCAAAAGGGGAGGTTTTCCACACACAAACAGTAACAATACAAACAATGCGATGGCTGAATCGTTTTTCCATTGTTTCCGGAACAAAGGTCGGGAAAAAACGGCGTGCGGCAATCCCCATAAGTAGGTATTTTCGCATGCCGGGGTGGTCCGGAGGCCCCGGTGTCCGTACTTTTTATTTTGAAATTCAAAAATATGCACTATCTTTGCAAGCGAAATTCCTGAAGGCCGGGCGACCGTCCGGCTGTGAAAATCTCAAGAAAACAAATAGTCCGTATGCAAGATCTGAAAGCGCTCGAAGGGAAAAACCTTGCCGAACTGCGTGAGATAGCCAAGACACTCGGCATAGACAACGTGATGGTGAAAAAGCGCGAACTCATAGATAAGATTGTCGCCTCGGCGCAGTCCGGGGCTCCGGCCGCCGTCGAGACGACGCCGGAGGCGGCACCGGCCGCACCGGCCGCCCCGGTGCGTGCCGCGCGGGGACGCCGTCCCCGGCTGCCCAAGTCGGAGGCTGCGGCACCGGTTGCGGAGCCGGGCGGTGCGGCAGCGGAACCCGCGCCGGCAGAAGCGGCTGCCGCGGAGAAACCATCCGAGGCGGCGCCGGAGGAGGCTGCCCGCCCCGAGCCCAAGCGCCGGGGCCGCAAGCCCAAGGTGCAGCAGGCCGTCGCGCCGGAGAGCGCCGCGGAGACCCCGCAGGAGGCGCCGCAGGGGGGTGAACCGGCCCCGGAACACCCGCACCGCGACCGTGCGGAGCGGCACGAGCGGCACGAACGCCGCGAGGCGACCGAGGCGCAGCACCTCGACGAGGAGGTCATCACGAAGGACGACTTCGCCGGCGAGATCGAGGGCGAAGGGGTCCTGGAGGTAATGCTCGACGGCTACGGGTTCCTCCGCTCGGCGGACTACAACTACCTCAATTCGCCCGACGACATCTACGTCTCGCCGTCGCAGATCAAGCTCTTCGGTCTGAAGCCCGGCGACACGGTCAACGGCACGATCCGCCCCCCGAAGGAGGGCGAGAAGTACTTCCCGCTGGTGCGCGTCAACGAGATCAACGGCCTGAAGCCCGAGTACATCCGCGACCGCGTGCAGTTCGAGTACATGACGCCGCTCTTCCCGAGCGAGAAGTTCTGCCTGACGGGCAACGGCCACAACAACATGTCGACGCGCATCGTGGACCTCTTCTCGCCCATCGGCAAGGGGCAGCGAGCGCTGATCGTCGCCCAGCCCAAGACGGGCAAGACGATGCTGTTGCAGGCGATCGCCAACGCCATTGCGGACAACCATCCGGAGGTCTACATGATCGTGCTGCTGATCGACGAGCGCCCCGAGGAGGTGACCGAGATGGCGCGCAACGTCAAGGCCGAGGTTGTCGCCTCGACCTTCGACGAGCAGGCCTCGCGCCACGTCAAGGTGGCCGAGATGGTGCTCGACAAGGCCAAGCGCATGGTCGAGTGCGGGCACGACGTGGTGATCTTCCTCGACTCGATCACCCGTCTGGCGCGCGCCTACAACTCCGTGCAGCCCGCCTCGGGCAAGGTCCTCTCGGGCGGTGTGGACGCCAATGCGCTGCACAAGCCCAAGCGTTTCTTCGGTGCGGCCCGCAATACGGAGGAGAAGGGCTCGCTGACGATCATCGCCACGGCGCTCATCGACACCGGCTCGAAGATGGACGAGGTGATCTTCGAGGAGTTCAAGGGTACGGGCAACATGGAGTTGCAGCTCGACCGCAAGCTCGCCAACAAGCGCGTCTACCCGGCCGTCGATGTCATCGCTTCGGGTACGCGCCGCGAAGACCTGCTGCTGCCGCGAGACGTGATGAACCGCACGTGGGTGTTGCGCAAGTACCTTTCGGACATGACGCCCGTCGAGGCGATGGAGTTCCTCCAGAAGCAGATGGGTCTTACGCAGAGCAACGAGGAGTTCCTCGCCACGATGAACCACTGATCGAAAGGTGAAAGGTAAAAAGTAAAAGGTAAAAGGTAAAAGGGGAGAGAGCGCACGCATGAAGTATTTGTTCGTTTTTCTGACCTTCTGTTTGGTGGCGACGGCGTGTTCCAAAGATGAAACGCCTGCATCCGACGATCTGGTCGACACCGTGTGGAGTCAAATTGTCGATGACCGGACGGATACGTTTTATTTTTCGCTTGACCACCAATGTACGGTAGAATGGCAGTATGCAGGTTTCGATGCGGTCCGGTTGAGCTGTCGGTACACCTATGCTCCGCCAACCGTGACGATCTCAACGCTTTCCACCCGGTATGTCGGAAAAATCGAGGACGATATTCTCTATATCCGATATTCAGACACCGATCTCGAACTGCACCGGATTCGATAACAAACAAAAGCCCCGCACTCTTGTGCGGGGCTTTTGTTTATGTCGGATTCAGACGCGGCTCATTCGGGAACGAAAGGGTGTGTGAATGGCATGGAGTCTCTTTTACGGATCGAGTATGCGGGCCGACCTGCCCGGCGCGAGATCATTCTCAATACTTTTCGGCGGATCATGCCGCCGGATTCGGAAATAAATCGTAGCTTTGCGGAGAACGATCCGCGGCCGTGCGGCAAAAAAACGCTGCGGGGACCGCGCCCAAAACAATGCGATGATGAAACGAATCCTGCTACTGATTGCCTGCCTGCTGGCCGTGCGGAGTGCCGCGGCGTGGGGGCAGAAGGGACACGACGTGACGGCCTACATAGCCGAATGCCACCTGACGCCCGAGGCGGCCGAACGCATCGACAAGGTCCTCGGCGGACACTCGCCCGTCTACTATGCCAACTGGCTCGACAACGCCAGCCACACGCCCGAGTATGCCTATACGAAGACGTGGCACTACCTGAACATCGACGCGGGCGAGACGCTCGAGAGCATGGCAGCCAATCCCAGGGGCGACGTGCTGAAGGCCGTAAACGACCTGGTCGCCAGTCTCAAGTCGGGCGATCTGGATCCTGCCGAGGAGCGCGTGCAGCTGCAGATGCTGATCCACCTTGTGGGCGACATGCACTGCCCGATGCATACGGGCCGTCTCTCCGATCTGGGTGGCAACCGGGTGCCGGTGGTCTATTTCGGCAAGGCGACGAACCTCCACGCGGTGTGGGATACGAACCTCATCGAGTCGGCGCACCGCTGGAGCTATACCGAGTGGCGCGAGCAGATCGACCGGCTGCCTGACGACGAGGAGATGCGTCTGCAGGCGGGCACGCCGCGCGACTGGCTGCTCGAAACGCAGGCAATCTGCTCGGAGGTCTACGACCGCACGCCGGAAGGCACGAAGATTTCGTATGATTACGTCAACTGGGCTGCACCGATCCTTGAGATGCAGCTGCTGCGCGGCGGGGTCCGCCTGGCCCGGCTGCTCAACGAGATTTACGGATAGACCGCGGAGCGATTGTGACGGTTCCCGGGGTGCAGCCGTCCGTTCCGCGCAGCGACGGCGGCAAACTGTGCCGGGAGCGGATCGCTCCGGACAACCGTCCGGTCCTGATTCGGGCGGGTACGGAAAAAGCAAAGCGGACAACCACGAAGGTTGCCCGCTTTCGGTACTCGGAGCGGGAATCGAACCCGCACGACCATTGCTGGTCACAGGATTTTAAGTCCGGCGTGTCTACCTATTCCACCATCCGAGCCACACACGCCTTTTCTGCGAAAGGCGACGGCAAAAGTACGCAATATTCTCCGATTTTACAAGCCCTTGCGGCTTTTGCCTCCGCAAAAAAAACGCGGACGCCGGCCGCAGCGACCGTGCGTCCGCCGATCTTCCGTCAGCCGATGGCGGCCAGGATGGCTTCGTCGTCATCGGGCGCGAACCACCGGATTTCGGGGTCGCGCCGGAACCACGTGAGCTGCCGCTTGGCATAGCGGCGCGAGTTGCGCTTGATGAGTCGCACGGCTTCGTCGTAGGGTATCTTTCCGTCGAAATAGTCAAACAACTCCCGGTAGCCGACCGTTTGCAGGGCGTTGAGCTCCCGGTGCGGATACAGCGCCCGCGCCTCGGCCTCCAGTCCGTCGGCCAGCATCCGGTCGACGCGGCAGTCGATGCGTCGGTACAGCTCCTCGCGCGGCAGGTCGATGCCGATCTTGACCACCTCGAAGGGGCGTTCGCGGCGCATGCCCGTGCGCAGCGACGAGTAGGGGCGTCCCGTCTGGAGGCAGACCTCGAGTGCCCGCACCACGCGCGCGGGATTCCGGAGGTCCGCACCGGCACAGTAGTCCGGATCGAGCTGCTGCAACTCTCCGACAAGCGACTCCAGTCCCTCTTCGTCTATCCGCCGCATCAGCTCCGCACGCAGCGCCTCGTCGGCGCGCGGCAGGTCGTCCATCCCGTCGCACAGCGCCTGCACGTAGAGACCCGATCCGCCGACCGCCACGACGCAGTCGTGTGTGGCGAAGAGCTCCGAGAGTCGTGCCAGAGCCTGTTCGGCATAGGCTCCGCAGTTCAGGTTCTCCGTGATGTCGTGCGACGCGATGAAGTGATGTTCAGCAGCTTGCAGCTGCTCTGCCGTGGGTTGCGCCGTGCCGATGGGCATGCCGCGGTAGAGCTGCCTCGAATCGGTCGAGAGGATCGGAGCCCCCAGCCGCCGGGCGAGGCGGATGCTCAGGTCGGTCTTCCCCGAGCCCGTCGGCCCGACGAGGACCACCAGTCGTTTAGTACTCGTCGTCATAGGAGTCGTCGCCCTCGAAGTCGCGGAAGTCGCCCATCATCTCGTCGAAGGCCGACCCCTCCTCCTCGTCGTCGCGGTTCTTCGAGGGGTCGTACTGGTCGGGAGCCTCCGCCCGGGCGTAGATCTCGCGCGGATAGACGGCCCCCTTCTCGGCCTCATACGCTCCGGTCAGCTCCAGGTAGTAGGCGCGGTCGCCGAGCAGGTCGAACAGGTAGATCAGCCGGTCGCGGCGGTTGTGGATGATCTGCCCGAGGGTCACGTGCTCCATGAGTTCGGGAGCCCCGGTCGTATCGTCGCCCATCTCGAGGAGCGTAAACTCGCGCTGCTTCTCCCAGCGCTCGTTGGCCGTGAAGAACGACGCCATGCACTCCTCGTATTCGAGCGTCTCGAGAATGAAGTGGTGGAAGTCGAGCAGCGTCATGTCGTACATCACCTCGTAGTCGCGCACGAAGTGGTCGTTCTCGTCGCTCAACATCCGGAATCGGAAAACCATCGACATATCCGTATCGTTTTTTGTGTCTGTTTGCGTACAAATGTAGTGAAAAAAGCGGCTCGCGCTCACAGCCCGCAGAGAAATTCCAGCACGTCGCGGTCGTCGGGCCAGTCGGTCAGCGAGGGCGACTGCGCCCGTCCGAAGTCCACCCGGCGGCTGTGCGGCAGCAGGGTAGTGACTACACATTGCAACTCGTTGTCATGCTGCGTTAACCATGCCGTCACCTCCTCCGTCGTTTTATATCTGGTAAAGGCAATGCGGCTCAATGCCGCGGGGAATTCCCGCTGCTCGACGGCCACGGCGCGGCCAAAGTCGACGTAGGGGGTGCCGCTCATCTCGCAGAGCGCTTTCTCCTGACGGTAATTGTTTATGTATTTCGGATTTACATCCGGCATCTCCAGTTTGGGTTCATATCCTTCGGGCAGGAACAGGAGCGACACGCTGCGGCATCCCAGTCCCGAGTAGGCCCAGATGTCGTCCGCCAGTCCGCGAAGCTGTTCGGGCGTTTCGCGGCCCGACAGCACGGCGACGGACTGCCGGCTGCCGCGCAGCAGGGCGGGGATTCCGGCGTATTGCGCGCGGAAGTAGCGGTTGGCATTGTCGCTGCCCGTGGCGATCACGGCGTCGACCGGCTGCGTGCCGTCATAGAGAACGACCTGCACCTCGGGATCGATGTCGCGCAGCTGTGCGACGACATACTCCATCAGCACGCGGTCCTTGGCCGAAGGCTTGACCAGGCAGCGGTGGCCCGCCGCCACGACGCACAGCAGGTCGAAGAACCCCACGAGGGGAATGTTCCCGGCCATGATGACCAGTACGTTGCGCTCCCGTGCAACGGGGAGCGGATAGGCCGCGAGCCACTCTCGGAGGCGCTCTTCGGTGAGCATCTCCGTCGCCAGGGCCCGGGCCGCACGGCATACCTCGAGTGGTGTGAACCAGCCGTTGGCCTCGCAGGCGCGGGCGATGACCTTGCGCGAGGCCGCATCCTCGCCGAGGCGTTCCAGCCGTCGGCCGAGTTCCGAAAAGAGTTCGATTGCGTGTTTCATCACCGCAAAGATAACGCACGACGGGAATATTTCGTACCTTCGCATGAAAGTTGCATGCCTTTGCCATAAACCGTAAAAACAGAGATCGCCATGGAGAGAACATTCAAGGAGGCTCTCCGCCTCCGCCGCAGCTACTACGCGCTGGCCCCGGAATCGCCTGTAACAGATGCCGAAATCGAGGAGATTCTGCGCTGGAGCGTGCAATACGTCCCGTCGGCCTTCAATTCGCAGTCGACTCGTCTCGTGCTGCTGCTCGGAGCCCAGCACGGCCGACTTTGGAGCCTGGTCAAGGATACTTTGCGGCCGATCGTGCCCGCGGCGGCCTTCCCGCGCACGGAGCGCAAGATCGACACCGCCTTTGCCTCGGGTTACGGTACGGTGCTCTTCTTCGAGGAGGAGGCTGTCGTGCGCACGCTTCAGCAGCAGTATCCCGAGTATGCCGACAACTTCCCGCACTGGTCCGAGCAGACCTCGGCCATGCACCAGCTGGTCGTCTGGACGATGCTCGAGGATGCGGGGTTCGGCGCCTCGCTGCAACACTACAATCCGCTTATCGACGACAAGGTGCGCCACGAGTGGAAACTGCCCGCGACGTGGCGGCTCGTCGCCCAGATGCCCTTCGGCCGGCCGCTGGACCATCCCGCGGAGAAGAGCTTCGAGCCGCTCGATGCCCGCATCCGTATTTTCGGCGACGAGTCGGACCGGTAGGCCTCCGTTTCCGTCGGCACTTTCCGTTACAGCCAGTCCGGCTTTATTGACGCAGCAGATTTTTCGTTGCGTTTGTTGCGTTTGTTGCGTTTGTTGCGTTTGTTACGTTCGTCTCGTTTGCCCGTTCGGCCCGACTGTTTCGTCCGATAGGCCCATTCGTTCGCTCCGACCGTCGCATGCGTTCGACCCGGTCGGAACGACCGGCGGACCGAACAGACGGCATTTCGGCGACGACCGGTTCTGTCAGACAGTTGCCGGGCTGCGCTCCCGGGGGCGGAACCGGTTGGGACCGTGTGCTGCGGATGGACCCGAACGGGGCAGGCAGGGCAGCGCGCGTAGGGTGGTGTGTACGGTCATACGGCAGTCGTGTGGATTGTGGCGCTTTGAGGGCTGCAAAGGCGGATTGTGTACTGTCGGCAGGGGAATTGGTAAAAATTTCGCATGAAAAAACATAAAAAATTTGGAGATTCGGATTTTTTGCCTACCTTTGCACTCGCAAACGAAAACCATGCGGAAATAGCTCAGTTGGTAGAGCGCAACCTTGCCAAGGTTGAGGTCGCGGGTCCGAGTCCCGTTTTCCGCTCCAACAACAAAGGGAGAACCGATTCGGTTCTCCCTTTTGTTGTTGATGCGGACATGCCCGGTATTTGTCCGCGCGACCTCATGGCGTCCTTCCTGTCGGGTGCGATGATGAATTCCTGAAGGAAATAGCTGATATTTGTTTGATTCAAACAGTTTTGACCTTGTACACCGCAAGGCTTGTCGGATACTCTTATTTTTTGAAAGCAGAAAACCTGAAAAATTGTCAACTTACCGGGTCACGAAATAGAAACCAGTCTGTTTGTCATTATGAGATTTACTGCTTTTTCATTACGTCACGGACCCAATTCTGGATGGCATTCCGGTTCGCTCCGTTCAGCAATTTACCCTCCTGCCATTTCAGGTCGGGATAGGTTTCTCTTAATGCTTTCACGCTGCCCGAGATGCCGCTCCCGCCGGATGTGGCAAACGGAACGAGTGTTTTGCCTTTCAGGTCATGGCTTTCAATGAATGTATTGACAATTCGCGGCGCCTGATTCCACCAGACGGGATAGCCGATGAAGATGACATCGCAGGCCGCAACATCCGCTTTTGTACCTTTTAACGCCGGACGTGCCTGCGGATCGTTCATCTCGACGGAGCTGCGCGACTGCCGGTTGCGCCAGTCAAGATCGTCGGAGGTATACGCTTGTTGCGGAACAATCTCATACAAAGTGCCGCCTGTGGCCTCCGCAATCGTTCGGGCTGCCCGGGCCGTTGTACCGGTCGCTGAAAAATAGACGACCAGCGCCTTGCTATCGGTTTGCATACGCTTTTCTCCCCGGTTTTGGGCGCAGGCGGCAGCGCTCACGGTCATGACTGCCGCCATGGTCAGCATCATTCTGTTCATCATCCTATTCGCGTGTTATTTGATTTTCAATTCCGGGATCAGCGGCTCGACGTCCACCAGCTCCAGCTCCCTGACCATCGACAGTGTCCCCTGCTTGTACTTCCGGAAGTGCGGTGTCTGAAGATGGCTTTCGTAGGCTGCCCGGTCGGCATAGATTTCAAGGATGGTGATCCGGTTCGGCGCCTTCTTCTCGGCGGTGGCGTAGAGGGTCAATACCCCAGGTTCCAGGCGCATCGAGGCTTCGATCTCCTCCTTCAGGAGCGCGTTGTAGGCATCCAGTTGCGCGGGATCCACGACAATCCGTGACAGCCGCACCAGCTTCCCGACGGCGCGCTCTCGATTGGCGGACTGCTGTTCCCCGATGATCCGCAGCGCCCTGATGGCGGCCGGGAAACCGATGTAGGGCAGGCACTGGATTACGGCGGCCGTCACCGTTTCGGGCGTATTGCCCGCGTTGATGTTGCCGTGATAATGCGACCGGAGCTGGCTCTCGGCTTCCAGGGTCGTCAGCACGCAGTAGCCCAGCAGCTCGCGTGTCTGTAGGTCGAGGGCGCCGCGGCTGTATATCTCGCCGAAGAAGTAGTCGGTGAGGAACTGCTCCACCGGCTTGCCCAGGTTGCCCGGAAGACTCGCCATCACCGACGCGATGCCGCCGGGGTAGAGCCGCTCCTGAATGGCCCGGCCCGTCGCGTGGCGGGTTGCTTCCGTCACCGTGCCCTGCCGATCCAGCGGCAGGGAGAGTCCCTGCTCCTGGAACACTTCGTTGATCGTACCAAGGGCATTCAGCATCCGCGGGAATCCGATGAAGGGGGCGGTGAGGTAGATCACCTCGCGCAGCTCTTCGGGGGTGACACCCACCTTGAGTGCCGCTTCGGCATGGGCCTTCAGCTGGGGGAGCGTCTGCATCGTGGCGAGGGTGATGCAGGTGATCATCTCGCGCTGTTTCAGGGTCAGGTGGCCCGTCTGGAAGACCTCGCCGAAGACGAACTTCTGCAGAATATCCATCATTTCAGGGTCCGTACCCTGTCCGGTCAGGGCTTCGCCGCCGAACAGCGTGTGGTAATTTTGCTTGCAGACTTCGATTCTATCCATATTGTCTGTAGTTTGTGCCGTCGCGGAGAGGCTTCCTGCCAGCACGAAGGCGATTAAGCCTATTGTTTTTTTCATTCTGTCTGTTGATAAATGATTACAAGCTCTTGCCCAGCCGACAGGCCTGCTGCGGATAGCCCGTGCGTTGGACGCTGTCGGCCGTCCACACTCCCGGCGCCACCACTTCGCCCACGCTTGTCCATCCGAGATAATCCATCAGCGTCCGGTAATGGAGCCGGATCGGCTCCGCCTTTTTCGGGGAGGTGTCGGCGCAGGTCATCAGAAGAGCGGCTCTCTTTGCTGCCCCCTTGATAAACTGCTCGGCCAGATACGTCGAGTTTCCATTTCGGCGGGGACTGCCCGTCAATACTGTGATTTTCATCCTCTCTGTCGTTGATTTGTTGTCGTTTGTGGGGTCGGTTGCCCGCCCGATTCCGGTGCCGGCCATTGCCGTCCCAATGCGGCGAGTGCAGACCTCTTCAGCAATTCGCACCGTTTCATCGCTCGCCCCGAATCAGAGTCCCGTCATGCGCTCCTGATCCTCGGGATAGGGCGGGGAACTTTGCGTGAACCCCATGCAGCCCAGTCCGACGGCTGAAACCTCCAGGTCTTTTCCCAATCTCCTTGTTTTCATTGCCCGTTCTCCTTTTCGTGATTTTTCCGAAGGTCGTGCATTTGCCGATGGCCTCTCCCGTGCGCAGGTAGGTGTAGTTCGGCATCTCGAAAAGCACGGGTTTCAGCTTGCCGTAATCGGGCTTTCCCTTTTCGTTCAGACAATCTTCGTCCACGTAGGTGTTTGTTATCTTGCAGATGAAGTTGTCGAAGGTCTCCGTCTGGTAGTTATCCACCACTTCACACTCCATGACCAGCGGACTTTGGTCGATGACGGGCGTGCCGGCTTCCCCCTTGTGACAGGCAAAGACCTCCGACTTGTCCACCCTGGCGCCGCTCGTGCAACCCACGTAGTCGGCCTGTCCGAGCATCGCCTCGTTCACCATGTTGACGGACACTTTGCCCGTTTGCCTGATCCCTTCGTTGGTGTAGTGCTTCCTGAAGAGACTCAACATGATCCGGTCGTGCCCGATGATGCCCACGTGGGCCACGAGCAGCCAGTTTACTTTTCCGTTTACTTCCGTACCCACGACCACGGCCGGTGTAGGGTACAATGCCAATACGTTTCCGATGTTCTTTTTCATGGTTATCTTCTTTTTGAGTTTGTTGTTCCGTTGTTGGCGGCCGGTCCGGACAGCCCCTTCAGGATTTCGACCTCGTTGGGGTCCAAAGACAGGGAGGTCTTCCCGTCGAGAAAATCGCGCAGAAGCTGCTGCGGCGTGACGTGGTGGCGGTCCGCAATGAAGCAGACCACGTCGTCCGCACACAACTCGTTGGAGAGATTTCCGACTTGTTCCATCTGTGTTCTCTGTTTTGTTCGACACAAAGGTACGCATGCTTCTGCCCGGATGCCGTAACCATAAGTAGGCAAGGCAGCCCATTTTTACTGATTTTTCCTCCCGCATACAGCTTTGTGCGGGAAATGTTCGTATCTTTGTGACAAATCGACCGGGTGGTGAGCAACATATTGAAGGTTCGGAACGTAAACGATTACGGCAGCTATCTCGGATGCCCCGCACGGCATCCGCTGGTGTGCGTCATCGACTATGCCGAGGTGTCACCCATCCGCCACAGCCTGAACAACTACGGCGTGTACGGGATTTTCCTGCGCGACGATGCCGATGTGGAGCTCGACTACGGTTGTGGCAAATACGATTACAACGAGGGCACCCTCCTGTGCGTGGCTCCCGGACAGGTGGGAGGCAAGGAGGACAACGGCGAACGGGTGGCAATCACCGGCTGGGCGCTTCTGTTTCATCCCGACCTGCTGCACGGGTCCCCTCTCGAAAGGCGCATCAAGGAGTATTCGTTCTTCGACTACCGCGTCAACGAAGCCCTGCACATGACTGCCGAAGAGCACGACACGCTGGTCTCCCTGATGAGGCAAATGCGCGACGAGCTCGGCAAGAAGACCGACGAACTTCAGAACCGCATTCTTGTGGGCTATATCGAACTGACGCTCAACTTCTGCCAGCGATTCTACAACCGGCAGTTCCTGACCCGAAAGATCGATAACTCCGACATTATATGCCATGTATGAAAAGGATAAAATATTAGATTCATTTCCTCCGGACCTCGCAAAAGATGTACGGAGAGTATTGGATATGCTTGTGATGAAAAATGATGATATAAGCAGCCGATACTATATCGTCAATCTTGGAGGTTTGAATATAGCAATTCCAGAACGGGTATATATGAGAGAACAGACACCGTCCAATATGACAGCAGTACAAAGAAATATTCTTGACTGTATTTTCACAAGACATAATAATGGTTTTGTAAGGCAACGCCATCTACAAAACCTAATCTCCTGCACAGAATATTGGACTATACCATTTTGCTTTAAGCTATTAGGAGAATATGTAGATAATATTTTATACGATGTGAAGAAGCATTTGGAGTGTAATGTGGATAGCTACCTTCGTTTTATCGGAGAAAATGAAAAATTCTTTAATAGAACTAAGAATCAAATGATTAGTTATTGGAATTGCTATTATAGGTCAAGATTCCCCAACAAAGAATTATATATAGGTTTTAATATCTTTAATAATTTGGAAATGGCATATAACAAGCGGCTTAACCTCCCCTAAAAAGGTCGGTTAGCCACCAAACATTCTCATCCGCTTCGACCGCCTGCTCCGCGACTATTTCGACGAGAAGTTTCAGTTGAAGCTCGGACTGCCCACCGTGCAGTATTGTGCCGATCGGCTGTGCATGTCAGCCAACTATTTCGGCGATGTCATCAAAAAGACAACCGGGGAGACGGCGAGCAGCCACATCCGTCGGTTTGTCATCCGCCTGGCCAAGAACGGACTGGCCGCCGGAGAGTCCGTCTCCCAGGTGTCCGACCGTCTCGGATTCGAGTATCCCCAGCACTTCAGCCGCATGTTCCGAAAAATGGAGGGCCTCACTCCGTCGGAGTACTGCCGGAACCTGCGCTCCTGACAAACAGGCGTTCGGCGTTCTTCCACAGAAACAGCTCCGCGTATGCGGCAAGCTCCCGGTCCGCGGCGAGCGTCTGCTTCAGCCGCTGCAGGTTGGCCTGCAGCACGGCGTCGGGTAGGTAGGGATAGTCCGAATCGTAAAGGATGTGGTCGGGCGTGGTGATGGTCAGCAGCGAGTGCAGCACTTCGCCGGTCGGGCTGCCCGCCAGGTCGAAGTAGAGATGCGAGAGGTTGTCTTCCCAGTCTATCGGCTGCATGTAGCCCTGGTTGACCATTGCCGGGAGTATGGATTTCATGCGCGGCAGGGCCAGCGGCAGGAACGACCCGCAATGGGGCACGACTACCTTCAGGTTCGGGTAGCGTACCGGCACGTTCCGCACGAGCATGTTCACCACGGCCCGGGTGGTCTCGGCCGGATATTCGTACATGGCCAGCGGGGTGGCCGCGATGATCTCCCCGGAACAGGGCGTCGGGCGGTGGGGATGGATGATGACGAGGGCATGACGCTCGTTGAGGACCTCCATCAGCGGATCCAACTCCGCGGCTCCCAGATATTGCCCGCGGCTGTTGGTCGCCAGCTTCACCCCGTCGGCCCCCAGCGTGTCGAGCGCATAGACCGCTTCGCGGATGGCCGCATCCACGTCGGGCAGCGGCAGCGAGGCGCAGAAACGGAAGCGTCCGGGATACTGCCGTTTGACCGCGGCCGAGGCTTCGTTCACGCGGCGGATGCAGCGGGCCGACTCCTCCGTATCGCCGTAATAGGGCTGCGGGGCGGGCATCGTGAGCACGGCCGTGCGGATGCCCGCACGGTCCATGAAGGCGATGTGCCGCCCGGCATCCCACGTCGGCAGCGGAAAGGTCTCTTCGAGTTCCGCCCCGTGCGCTTTCAGCACCTCCGTATATTCGGGGATGATGATGTGGGTGTGGAGATCGACCGTCTGCGCCGGGAGTGAACAGACTGCCAAGGCCGCACCCAGCACGCACATCAGGACTTTTCGTCTCATGAGCCGGTTCATATCATCGGTTTCTCCCACGCACCGCGCGTATCGACTCCCGTCTCCTCGGCCGCCGCCTCCATGCGGTTGATCTCTTCGGCCGTCAGGGAGAGCCGTATCGCCCGAACTGCATCCTCGACCTGTGAAACGCTGGTCACCCCGATGATCGGCGTCGTTCCCTTGGCCAGTGCCCACGCCAGGGCGATCTGTGCGGGGGAGACGCCGTGCTTTGCCCCGATGGTCCGCAGGACGGCAACCAGCCTTTCGATTTGCGGCAGCAGCGGATTGTAGGTCTCGCCGCGCTGGCTGGCGGCCGGAAGCGGGTGCTGCGTGTCGTACTTCCCGCTCAACGCGCCCTGCTCGAGGACCATGTATGCCCAGAAGTCGACGCCCTTCTCCCGGCAGTAATCCAGGATGCCGGCCTTTTCCGACGAGCGGTAGAGCAGGCTGTAGTGGTTCTGCACGGCGGACAGACGGACCCCTTCCGCCGCGAGAATCTCTTCCGCCCGCCGGATCTGTGCCAGATTGTGGTTGGAGACCCCCACACGGCGGACCTTGCCGCTTTTGACGAGCGGGATGAGCCGCGGCGTCCAGCGCTCGACATCCGCCGGATTGTGGATCCAGTACATGTCGATGTGATCGGTCCCGAAACGCGAGAGACTGCTTTCGCACATTGCCGCCACGGGGTCGGCGGCCGACAGATCGGCAATCTGCGGTGTGAACTTGGTGGAGATCAGCACTTCGTCGCGCCGACGTTCCCGCGTAAACGACGCGAGAATGGTCTCCGAGGCCCCCATGCCGTAGACTACGGCCGAATCCCACAGGTTCAGCCCGTTTTTCATTGCTTCGTCAAATACGGGACGAAGCTCCCTCTCGCCGGTCCGGTTTCCAAACACCTGGTCGCCGCCGGCCACGCCTTTGCCCCACGACCAGGTTCCGAGGGCAATGGTCGGATAGTTCGTATTCATTGTTTTGCTGTTTTGTGATTGTTCAATACTTGTTTGTCTTCCGTTGGCATCTACTGGCCCGATGCGCGGCTTGCTTCCGGCTTGTCGAGCCACGGCGCAATCCGCGTCTCCATGCTGCCGAGCGAACCCGACGTCAGCAGCAGCGACTCTTCAAACACGGCTCCGTACACCAAGCGATGCCGCATCCCGTTCGGAGATGCCGATCCCGCTGCTGCCGCTGCCCGCAAGAAGCGCAATACGTTTGTGGCCAGCCGATCGGCGTTCTCGTGCCGGAAGGTCTGCATCGGCGAGGCCATGTGCCTGAACCAGATCGGAGAGCCCGCGAAGTGCATGTCGCAATCTTCCAACGCCTCTGCTGAGATGGTAATAGGCGGAAAATCGCCTTGTGCGATGGCACCCAGTTTGGCCTGCGCGCGCTCGGGCATCGCGTTGTAATCCGCCTCATAGAGGGGCTTCGGCTCCACGACGATCAGGTCGCTGTCCGATGCGGACCGGATGCTCCGAGCCATTCGCTCCGTGTTTCCGGTACGCAAGCAGCAGGCGCCGAGGTATCGTCCGCCGGGTTCGCCTCTATTGTTGTCCGCGTCGTTCTTCCCGCTTTCTCCGGGAAGGCTCTGTTGCGGTTCGTCCGACACAGGATCGGAGACGCTGTACGCCGATCCAGAGAGGGCGATCGACAGAAGCAGCCAGGGAATCCAGAATGTTTTTTTTCATGGGTTCTTTTGTCGGTTTGCTTTCACATGACAAAGATACATCACCGCACGGCCTGGCGGAATATACGGATTCTCGGTAAATTTAACTATTTTACGGATAGTGCACAGTCTTTCCCCGGGTGCTGAACAGGCATTTGCCTGCGGGTCGGGGCCGCGTGACGGAGTGCGGCGCTAAGCAGCCGCTCGTTCAGAAGCGCATGGTCTGCTTTACGACCTCCCGCCACTGCGGAATATTCAGCACTCGGCCCGGCATTCTCAGAGGTAATATACGTGAAGGTCGGATCGCCGTGCTGGACGGGTGACGTCGAAACGGTGTAGTCGCCAGCGCCCGCTGCCGGGCTCCGTACAGCGGGTAGTTGTTGTACACGTAGGCGAAGATGTTAGCCGATGATCACATGGAGCGGGCAGGGGATGCATAGGTAACGACCCGTGCAGTTGATATGGCCCGGTGCATGGCGGTAGACAAGGATAGCCGCGGTAGTTGTATCTTATTGAATTTCTACATCAAACCACAACTTCTTTTCGCGTGCGACGCCCTCCTGAAAGATGTCGACACCCTGCTCTTTGAGCGTGTATCCGTGCTCCGTCTCTTCGACGACGGCCCAACCGAGCGAGTTGGTGCCGAGGTCCAGTCCCAGTATCGTTGCCATGTGAGAAAAAATCCTTTTCTGTAAAATTAAGCAAAAATTTGCGGAAAAAGAATCTTTTTCTTACATTTGTGTCGTAAGAGTTCTACATCTTACCACAATAAGGCTACATGCCAAAGGTTTTTAACCTATTGTCTCCGCGTACTCCGTGGAGACATTTTGTTTTCAGCCATTTCCCGTATCGATATACGCCGTCCGGCCGGTCGGAATCGGGGAAGGACTGTTGCGAGTCGAATAGAATACCCGTATGGGCTCCGCTTCTGTGCATGTCTTGCTTCCGACGGTCGGCCGCAACCCGGATGCCGTCGGGCGGGCGCTCTGCGTCGCATGCAGACCGGCGTCCGTGCTGTTTCCGCTTGCCGGCGGTCCGTTGCCTCGTGGCCGGTTGCGTCGCCGTCAGACCTTCCAGTTGATTGCCTCCTGAAAGCGGGCGATGACCTCGGGTTTGCCGGTGTGCTTGCCGTCGTCCTCGCTCAGCTTGCAGGTGTCGTTGTAGAAGGGCCACGCCTCGGTGATTTTCGCTGCCGTGAGCTTGATGACGATGTTCAGCGGCCTGATCCCCTCGAAGTCGTTCGTAAAGTGGGTCCCGATGCCGAACGAGGGCTGGCAGTACTCCCGCGCGAAGTGCTGGATCTCGATGGCACGGTCCGTGTCGAGGGCATTGCTGAAGATCACCTGCTTGGTGCGCGGGTCGATGCCCAGCGAGCGGTATTTGTCGACGATCTTGCGCAACTGTTCGCGGTTGTCGCCGCTGTCGACGCGCAGCCCCTTGAAGAGGTTGGCGAAATCCTCCGAGAAGTTGAGACTGAAGATCTCCCATCCGAACGTGTCGTAGAGATAGGTCCCCAGGGCGCCGCGGAAGGTCGCCCGCCAGCACTCCATCGCCAGGTGGTTGGCCATCTGCGGGCCATACATGCCGCCGATAGCCGCGACGAACTCGTGGGCCATCGTTCCGACGGGTGTCAGGCCGTATTTCATGGCCAGATAGACGTTGCTCGTCCCCACGAACCGGCCGTCCCAGCCTCCCGCCTCACTGCACTCCTTCAGGGCGCGGACCACCGTATCCTCCGCCTCGAACGAAGCCCGACGGCGGGTGCCGAAGTCGCTGAAGACGCACCCGGCGCCGAGCAGCCGCTCCGCCTTGCCGCGGGTGCGGCGGTAGCAGTCCGCGTAGTCGAGCGTCGCGGCCTGGCCCGTCATCCGGTAGTAGAGCTCGGAGATGATGGCCAGCACCTTCACCTCCAGCAGGATCGTGTCGGCCCAGCTGCCCTCGAAATCGACGTGCAGGTGCCCCTCGTCATCCTGCCGGACGCTGACCCACCGGCGGTTGAAGCGATAACCCTTCAGGTAGTTGTAGAACCAGTGGGGGATGTAGGGGCAGCTGCGCTTCATGAAGTCGATCTCCTCGTCGGTGATGACCAGCTCTTCGAGCAGGGCGATCTGCTCGGTGAGCCGTTCGGCGAATCCGGCAGGGTAGACGGTCCCGTCGCGGTCGGTGAAGGCGTACCGGACGCGGGCTCTCGGGAAGTTGTCGATGACGGCGCAGCACATCGTGAACTTGTAGAGGTCGTCGTCGGTGAAGTGGGTGATGATCGGTTTCATGTTCGTGGCGGTTTGTCCTGGCTCGCTCCCGCGCCTTCCGCGGCGGGAACATCACGTAAAGTTAACCAAATCTTTCGTGATTTGCAAATGCCCGATGCGACGCGGCCTCCTCCGGGCAGGTGGCAGACATGGCGGACCTGTCCGACCTTACCGCAGCCGCGGTCGGACGTAGCGGTCGGCGGGGGAGGTGAAGGAGAGTCCCGGGATGTGGCGCAACGGGACGGTGCGGCGCATCGTGTCGAGCAGCGAAAGGTCGTCGGCCGAGACGGCATAGTAACGCTCCGTATCGTCATCCGCCACGCAGAGCGTCCAGTTAAGCAGCGTGCCGATGATCGTCATCGACTCGCTCGCCGGATCGAACGCGACCCCCTCGACCGGCCGCACCCTATAGCCCGGCATCAGCAGGGCATGGAGCCGGTTCTCGTCGTCGGTCATGAGGGCCAGCATCCGGCGGCTGCGGAACTCGGTGATGAAGAGGTGGCGCAGCCGCACCCCCTCGGGCAGTTCGACGGCCCGCACGTAGGGGCGTCCCTGCACCATCTTGAGGTGGAACAGCCGTCCGTCGGCATCGAGCAGCACATAGCCCTCGTCGTACTCCTTGCGGGCCGTGGGGTTGCCGGCGATCTCCCGGATGGGAAACCGCACCCCTTTGCGGCGCATCGTCGCCGTAAAGCGCGCACTCTTCGCG
>OLNO01000200.1_pt1 | contig 65581 bp, 68 predicted proteins | sample 1672861 | NCBI WGS metagenome assembly OLNO01 (sample SAMEA3136731, study PRJEB25190) | human gut metagenome | reverse complement strand
TTAGGATTTCTTTTCTTTGTCAGTCTAATAAGATATTGTTCTGAGTTATTGTTATTAAACATATTATTTTTTATTTCTTGTGCTTTTGTGTAAAAGGAAATAAGGCTATCTTTATCTCCAATGCATACACCAGCATTAAGATATTTTTGTTTTCCTTTGATTTTAATAATTTCTTGCAAACTTTCAATTATAGGACTACTTGGATAAGCAACTGGTGTACCATTAAAAACTATTGGAGTATCAAATGCAAGATATTTTTCTATAAATGAATCATCTAAATCTCCAGTAATTACAGTATCTCTGCCATCAAGAATAAGTGCATACTTAGTTGTAACTTTTCTTAAACATTCAAGAATATGTTCAATCTTAATAGGGTTATTCCAAAATATTACATCAGAAGCAGTATTAAGTAATTTAATATTATTAAATTCACACTGTTTAAGAATAAACGAATCTTTCTCGCACTGACTATTCATAACAGATATAATTGATAAATCTTTTGATATATTAAAACTTCTATCAAGGTTATATTCTGCAAGTTCACGATGTTCTTCTAAACCACTACCAGGAAGATGAATAATCTTTATTTGTGATCCATTTTCACTGTAATAATTGTGCTTCATATTGAGTATTTACCTCCTTTAGAATTTGTTCATTGGAATAACCATATCCAATTATTTCTTTATTGCAATACATTTCTTCAGTGTATTCTTTCATAATATATTGACATAATACACTTGTGTAAATTAGGTTATATATCTTATTATTTTCGAGTTCTTTGTATATTTTTAAGATATCATCATATGAATATAAATTAAACATTTCACCTGTACCATGATATACAAGCATATCTCCAGACTTAAAATTATCAACAAATGATTTAATATTTATTTGGTCTTCTAAAGAGTATGTAAAGTCCTTTTCTGAACCATCTGACAGTTGTATACTTAATCCGCTAGTAATATATTCACCACATTTTGTTTTAATGTTTTTACACATTTTATTTTTTATTTTCTCCATATCTATAATGGCACTAGAATATTCTTGTAACAAATACTTTTTATCATCAATAATATTCACCTCAGATGTGAGAAAATTCATATTAAATAAAATATCTTTTGCTGGATTAAATGGTTCTGACAATATAAAATCTCGTATCTCACGAGTAATTGGCTTATATATATATTCATTATTTTCTTGCAAAATTGAATTAATTGCTTCAATATCATCATAAAATCCAATAAAAACACCCTGAGAAGTGTATACAACATATAATGTATTTTCTATTGCTGTGTCTGACATTTTTACCTCCTATTTCCATCTTCCTATACAAATAACGCTCATACTATCTTCTATACCTTCATTGTAAAAGTTATCATCGCCAGGAGTTACTGAATTTGACCATACAGTAAAATAATTTCTTTCATGACGTATCATAGGGATTCTTCTATCAAAGCCGCCACTAGTTTGTCCATTAGTACTTGTATTATCTACTGCTATTAAGGCATAGTTGTTATTTATAAATGATACAGGATAAATATAATGAGTATTATTTTCTACTGACCATCCATCAGGAATTATTGTGACCATAATCATAATACCAGTCGAAAATCTTATATAATAATTCATACTACCTGCGTCGTTTGACCACATGGTATCATAATAACCTGTTGTTATAAGTGTATCAATCATACTCTTTAATTGTTTTCCCATAAAAGCAGATAATGAATCCGTTGTAGAAGTACTTGTTAAATTATTCTGTATACCTCTCCATGTATTAGTATCCGAATCGGATACAGAAGTCTTACTACCGTCAGAACCAGTAAGAGTAATAGTGCTTCCTGATTTAGACAATGAATATGTTGTATTGTTATCCGTTGTTTTATATCCGCTATCATTTGTTAATTGAGAAACTTTTGTAGGTACAGTTACATTCACAGCTTTAGAAGAAGGTGTAAGAGCAGTCCCATTCACCTTTACAGTTTCAATTACGTTTGCTTGTGCATCACTTGGAGCATGTGCTGAGTCGGCATGAGTTTTTGCAGAATTCCAGTTATTAACCAAAGTAGATGTAATTCCGTCAATAACGGACTTATTACTATGAGTGTGTCGTTTTGAATAAGCATCATCATAGTGTGCTTTGTCTGTTTTACTTAATAAACCGTCAACCGAAGTAGTTGCCTTTGGAATTGCATTTGCAGAAATAGCAACCCATCCAGTACCATTGTAACGATATGTATAATCTGTGTCTTTTACGTTTACCGTCCATCCATCAGCAGGATTAGGATACGTTTTTGCAATGTCGCTATACGTTGCTACACTCTCTTTCCAATCAATGTTTGTTTCCAAAGTAGAAAATTTATTATCAATCTCATTTTTAGTGTATTTATCTCCCCACGAAGTTTTATTGTTCGTAACCGTCTTAGAAAGAGAAGATAGATCGCTCTCTAATTTTGATACTGAAGTTTCTATTGTTTCACCATTATCACGTTCAACACTTGTAGAAGATGTCCATTCAGAAATTTTTTTATAATTTCCATCGGACTGTTTTTGTGTTCTAGTTATTTTTTTATAACCAGATGAAAGTGCCATATTTTATTTCCTCCTTTCAATTATCCCTCGATGATCCAATAATCACCAGTTTTTTGTATTGTTGGTTCTGTAGATTGCGTTACTTCAGACACAACTCTAGTGCTGTTGCTATATAAACATCCATCGGTTCCAACATAAGCCGTATCATGAGAGTATGTTACGGGAGATGCTGCTTGTGAAGTAGCACCAACCAAGAATATCTTACTTGATGTATTTGTTGAACCCGTAGTATTCGTTGTATTTGTATCTTGCGTAGTAATAGTACCTGTAGTTCCATCGCCTTTGGCATAAGTAATTACTTTGCCACTTACAGATAAACTTTTAATGTATGTTGTATTAATCTGCTGACCAGCTGAATCTTGTGTCGCTTTTGTAGCTGTAGTAGTTGAACCTGCACTTGTAGCGTATTTAACAGATTTATTTGCATCAGATGTATTATCCACATTACCAAGTCCTACCTGAGACTTTGTTACTGAATGAGGATTACTCCTATTCGTAACATGTGCATCTAAATTACTTTCAACAGTCTTACCACGACTACCTTCAAACACAGTTCCAGTTGTAGTACCAAAATTTATATTTTCACTAAGAATTTTTTTGTTTATATCAAGAGGGGCAATTCCATTTGCTACATTCTTATCATCTGTTAAAACAAACTTATGATTTTTCAAATCGTCTTGGAAGTCTTTGATGATTTTATCTTGTTTGTCTAAATGAGCCAAAGCTTCTGTGAGTGCATCGAATTCATAAGAAGATTCAATATCATCATAATCAATAGGAATCGGTTCAATATTGAGTGTAAAATTCATAGTTGATACTATGGGTGCATCTAACTGAATAATATCATCAATCGACTTTTCACCTAATGAATATACTTTACGCATAATCATGACATCTACATCACATTTACCTGGAACGACCAACATTTGCTGTGTTAATTCAATCATGATTCTATTATTTACAATTTCACATTGATTAAAGACATTAAAACCATCTGGCTTCTTAAATCGTACAAAGGCACTTGTAGTATTAGTATCAACATCGTATATTATGCCATTGTGTGTACATGTAACTTCGATTCCACGTCCAGTATCATATTGTTTTGCCGATACCTTAACAATGTTCTTGTTGTACAAATCCAGTGAAATTTTAGCAATTGTTTGCATCTTTTTCTCCTTTCTAATAAAATAAGGAGTATATGAAATATATACTCCTTTAAGCAGCTTCCAATACTGTTAAACCAAATAAACCTTGAGAGGTATAAGTAAGTGTCTTTGTTCCAGTCTTTGTTGAACCTGCTTTTAGCAATACACTTACATTTTCTACGTTTTGAAACCAGTACACAAATGTCGCTCCTGCGTCTAATTCAACGGCATTTGATGATTCTCCATAACGATGTGTATTTGCCGTAACACATGCACTATTAACATATATAGCACAAGCAGTAGTTCCATAATCGCTAGTCGTATCAGTCCATACTGCGGCATTAAGAATAAATAAACCAGTGCCATTAATAGTCCATGAACGCTGGAATGCCTCTTTATCTGATGATGTTGTTGTGGCTCGTTGATTTAATTTATCATAGAGTACAGGAATTTCTAAGCCATCATCTATTTTAATATCAGTGAATTTTGCTGTGTCACCAATAAGATCTTGAACTATGCTAGTTCCTCCCACATTAAGATTATTTGTAATCAAAACATCTTTTGTGAATCTGGATGGCATAGCACATTCAAAAGCTTCATATTCCGACACTTTACCAAAAGCTATGCCTTTTGCCGAAGGATGAATATCAATTAAAGAATAACCCACACCTAATCTAATATGGCGGCTGGATTCGCCTTTGATAGTGTCATTTAAGATCAAGATTATATCATATGAATATTCGGTAGACGCACCTTTAATTATGGCATTATTTTCAAATTTATATGTTCCAGTTGAAGTATCATATACACCAGGTAAATCAGTAAGTTCATCAATACTATTATAAGTAGAGTCAGATGCTTTCTTAATTTTAACCGTAAAAGTATGCGTATTGTCATTTAATTTATATATGTACGAACTAATATTTAATCTTATATTATATCCTTCTTCATTTGGAGTCCCATTATCATCACATCTTACGGCTTCAAAAATATCTACATAAGGATATATATATCTATATACTTCGATATTAGTTGAATAAGTAGAAGATATATTTCTTGAATCTGTTATAGTTAGTGTTAATGGAAGATTGTCAGATATAGAATTTAGAGATAAAAATTTAATAACGTTACTTGTTATTGAAGATAAGGAACTACTTGTGTAAGTCATTCCATCTAAAGATACTCTTGCATTTGAAAAAGTTGCACCATATTTCATTTTGGCACTCGGAGTAATCATAACCTTAGAAATGTTTTGTATGAATTTTCCTCCACCAACAGTATCTTTAAAATTTGTTGGATCTGAAATTACACAAGATATATCTGGTTGCACCTCTGACGAAACAAAACTTACAACTTGCGTAAGTTCGTCACTTTCACCAATTTTATTTGAATATCCAGAATCAGAGTATGTTTCAACAACAACTCCTATCGTTACAGAATTCTGATTATTATATCTATTATATATATTTTCTCTCTCGGATTTGTTAAAAGAAAAAGTAGCAGAAAAAGAATAAGCCCCTCTATTACCTAATTCAATATCCTTAATTTTAATTATATTTGGGATACTAATTCTTAGATTATAATAATAAGAGTCTGTTTGAGTTGCACATGATACAGAAAATGTACCAGATAAATCGCTTGGTTTAGAAAATGATTCACATGATGCAGATCGAGGAATAGTCGTTAAATCAATATCACTAGAACCACTTGCATCACCACAAGTATAATATTGACCAGTAGTATCGTTTACTTCGAAACTAAAATCAATATTTTTTGTTCCATCAGAATTATGATGTATTGTTTTATATCCAGATATAATGGTAATTTTTTCGCAATCAAATACAGGAATATTGCTATAAAAATCTTCATCATCGATTGTAACATGTGCTTGTATTCTATCTGGTGAACCGCTCCAATCCCAGTTCCACCCTCCACCATATTCATCAAGATTCAAGGAATAATATACTTCGCTTGAATTACTTGAAATGTCATAAGAGGTTTCAAAAACATTAAGTTCAAAATAATGATGACCATTTGAACCTTCAACTACTAATTGCGCCATTTATTACTCCTTTCACATTAACTTACTTTGACTAATCTTAATCCACCTGATGCAGATGGTATCCATTTGAAGTTACCAATTTGCGACCAATCAGATGTATTAACCTTATTGACATTAAGCATTTGATCGGTGAAATAAGCTAGTTTATTATTATATTTATCAACAAAGACAATTTGATTATTTCTCAGCCATAACTTAACATCTGAGTCGGCGGTTGCACTAATAAAAATACCGTCCTTAGTGAAATCAAAATGCTGATTAATTACACCGATTTCATCATTATATTTTTCATACAAGTCATTAATTTTTTCGTCAGAACTTTCTCTAAAAGTATTCAAAGAACTGATATCTTTATCAAATTGAGAAATGCTTACTGAGATAGTTTCGGTATCCTTTTTTGCATCATAAGCAGTTTTGGCAATATTCTCAATTGCACCATCCCTAACAACAATACTCCATTGATATACGTTATTAGAATATAGAATTTGATTACATGTATAGTAATAAGGGTATAATTCGTTATACAATGGTGTGCCCATCGTCCAATGTCCATATCCTGTATCATTATTTTCAATGACATTAACTGGTGCAATAGGTGCAGTATCTTTTGAATTGGACGAAAAATATATAGGAACTACAGTTGTTACGCTCACGCCATCATTTCCTATGTATTTACTCCAAGTATAATCTTTAGGATTATTACTCTTGTTTTCGCTTTCTTTATTAGTTGCTATACCAATATATTGAGTTGAACTAAGTGGGGTATCCGATATATTTGTACCGTTAGTATCATCGGCATACATTATCCATGTAAAATATGACGAACCAGTATCCCCTTGAATACCTTGTTCACCTTTTTCTCCATCTTTGCCATATACACCATAAATTATAGGAGACGTATTTTCAGTATCACCATTTGACTTGGTATTAGTTATATATATCCAAAGATATCTTTTCTCATTAGACACATACTGGATATCTGTTGTCCATCCTTGAGACTCTATAGTAATTCCTTCAGACTTGTCTGAAACTAAGTAATGCATAGTCTGAGAAACAATGGTATCTCCAACAATATCTGTAATATCTTTTTCTTCATTATTAAAGTTAATTGATAACTCTACATTCTTTAAACTTAATTTTTGAGTTTTAGCATCATATATCAACTTTCCGTCAGCCATTTCGAAGCCACCAGTTTCAAGGTTTATATGTGTTCCTTTTAATTCATTATTAAGATTAGAATAATTAGCCGAATATATATCACCTGCAACCATAAGACCAGATATTACAAACTGTGTATTCAAACCATACTTTTCATGTGTAACTCCATTAAGAGTATATTTTTGCTTTCCTAATGCAGTAATTGCCGTTCTCCACCTATCTGTCGTAAACACAAATTCATTAGCATTAATTCGTGCCTGTTCATCTTTATAATCATCAATCACATCGTCATAACTTCTAATAAGAATACCATGCTCATCAAATATTGCAGTTGAATTAGTGTTGTGAACACTATAGAGAGCAGAATCTAATCCTTCTTTTTGCAATCTTTCAAATGTAAGATTGGCTTTCTCACCTTGGCTTGCCTGCTTAACAGTAGAAGAGTAGCTTGATACCATAGATTGTGATTTTGTAAGAATGTCTTTAACTATATTAACATCTGGACTTCCATATCTATATGCATCCGAAAATGTGACAGATAATTTGCTTAAATCTCCATAGAAAATTGAAATATCTGCCAATCTCATTACATAAATTTTCCCATCAATCTTAGTTCTGATAAAGTTACCCAAAGTAAAATCATCAAGAATAGGTTCGAAAATTCTGTTTCCGTCTTTGTCAGTTAATAGAAGGAGATTTTGCAATGTACCTGAGATAGTGAATTGCTTCTCACCAGATTTAACTAATTCTTTCTTGGCAACTACCAATAATTCATTAGCTTTATCAATTAATTCAGTATTGGTCAGTCCATCAGATATATAATTCTCGTTACTATAATCATCTTCACGCCTATAATAAGTGAACAATTTCCAATATTCTTCACCTATATACGATTCAAAATCAAGCTCATTATGAGTCTTAGATATTAAATCCTCAATATATTTCTCAAGTCCTGTGATTGTGTCTAATTGGGAATTTCTATAAGATAATTCAGTCTCTAATGCGATAAAACGTTCATAATATGGGAGATAAATAGAATCGTGTAGATCAGAAGAATTAGATGCGACACCTTGTTCAGTGAGAATATTAATTGCTGACTGATAAGCAGATTGGTAAGAAGTCAATCTTTGAGCAGAATACTTGTGAATTTCTTCCTTGAATTTGTTAATATCTTTAGTATTATAAATATCCTGAAGACCTTGATCATTAACCTTACCCATCGCTTTATCTACTTGCTGATTAACGTAAGCAATATAATCATCGTTGATTTCAATACTTATAACATCTTTCATTTCAGCCGTGTCTTTACTGTCAGAATAATTGGTTAATTTGAAGCGACCAGTCCATGTTTGAGATTTAAGTGTAGAACCATCAAGAATTTCAATCTTATAAATGGAAGTATCAATGATTGCTTTTGCCATCGCAAGAACTGCATTGTTAGCAGTGTAAACAGATATCTTACTTACATCTGTAACCGCTACAGGAGACAAATTAGATGGAGTAAGCAAAGCTAATTGAGATGCCGCTGTTTTATCCTCTTGCTTCCATGTCGGCATCATAGAATTATTAAGATAAGAATATAAATCAATGACATCATAATACACAGATGTTATATTACTCCAACCTATATACTGCTGTTGAATAGAAGAGTATGTAGTTTCGGGATAATATTTTTTGATATATTCAATAATATCGTTATATTGATTTACAAGAGAAGCTTCTAAGGAAAAAGATTTGTTATTAGTGTATTCATCAACAAGTTCATCATATGATTTTATCTTAGATTGTAGCTCATCTGGCATATCTGACAAAGTATCTTGATTGAAATAATATATATAATTACTGCCGTTAGGATTAATGTTCTTCAATGTTGCATTAATTAAATCATCTCCACCAATAACTCTAAAACAGTTTTTAACACTGTCTGTTTCCGATGTTAGCTGTATTTCAGAACCAAGATTATTTTTATCTACAAAGATTGATGTATCTTTGCCATATGGTTCATGTAAAATTGTTCCTTCACACTCAGGACAAATTGTAAACACATCTTCGCTTCTATATCCACAATCCAAACAACAAGTTTCCATATCGTATACGTAGACACTTCTTGTATTTGAATCAAATAAGAATATACATCCAATTTCCTGAGAAAGAGTGCTTGTTAAGAAGTCATATATGCTTGTACCATCTATGCTGAATGAACGCTGAATTTTTAAGAGAGTTTCATCGACATGAGCAATTGTATAACCAGGTGCTTTTTCAAAAATTCTATCCAGCAAAGAACTATCTTTCTTATCAGGGTTATAAAATATAGTTGGCTCGGTGTATTCTTCACGAGCAATATCATCCTCTGTATTAATTTCAATGTCGTGTAAAATTACTTGCCCAAGTTCAGCTTCACACAACGATTTAGCTGTTACAAGTTTCTTTGTATTTTTTTCTGATTCGTCTGTTCCAACTGTAATCTCGAACCATTCATCATATTCTTTAACGTATATCGTTTTAAAATCAACGATTTTATCCCACAGATTTTCAACATTATCATTTTTTTCTTTATATGCATTAAATGATAATTCGTCAACTACATTGAATTGTGGATGATATGTTATAGAATCGGCAGGAATATTAATAATTTCGCCAAATTTTTCAAGATTTCTGTTACCTAGAATAATATGTAAAGGTCTTATGCCTTGACCAGTTTTCTGCATTCTAAGTAAATTTTTTACATTAATTTTCTGCACTAAATTCCTACCTTTCTAACAGATTGATAATTCATAGTTATATTTATATTAAGTGTAGAAGAGTAGTAATTATCTCTGTTGTTATATGTGTTTATAATTTTTAACCAATTGTAATTAAAATCATTGGCAATCTTGTGATTAAGATTATCAGATGTAATTATTCCATGCTTATTATCAAGAGTGATTTTTTCTCCCTGTGAACAATTCTCAATAATAAATAATTCGTTATCTGCTGAATTAGTTATAGTAAGATTACCAGCTTCATTACAAGTTATTGTCGTGTAAGGATAAGTTTCTCCAATCTCATCTGAATCATCATGTACACAGAACTCCTTTACATTTGTGAAAACTAAATCGTTACCATCATTAAAAGCATAAGCAGCATTGGAAGTAAACGTGCATTCTATTCCATATATATCATCATTAATCTTAATTGCTTGGATATTAAATGATCCATAAAAGGATATGTTCTCATAGCCTTCTTTATTTATTTTGAACTGTTCAAATCTCTTTCTATTAAGCCACCTGTTGATTGCACTGTATTCTTCTGGTGTTATTGAAAGAGGTTCACAGTTATAATCTAATCTACATAACTGGATGGTGAAAGAATAATCTTCTTCATATGATGTTCCATATAATTCAGATATATCTTGCCCAACCGATTTAATTGAATTGAATGTCAGATTAGAACCAGATGAGACAGTTTCAGCACCGCCAGAGGAAGAGTCGAAATTAACCGCAACTAATCCGTAATCACTTGCCAACTCGTTTGCATATTGAAAATCAGTAAACATGTCTTTCACCATCCTTTTTTATTTGAAAATTCTGAATAAACTTTTGAAAAATTTATTCAATTTGTTTATATAGCCTGCCTTAATTGAATCCATTTCGGCTATTTTTTCGTCCAAAACAGCAATCTTGGATTTATATTCATTACAAAGTTTTTCGTACATATTTTTCGATATAAGTGCCTTTTTTATAAGCAGAGCGAGGTCATTAACCTTCTCATCAACGCCTTTACCACTCATTGAAACCGTGATTTCATAATTGGCAATTTTAGCTTTTAGTTCTGCGTTTTCTTTTTCGAGTAGATTGCAGTGACTTTTGTAATACTGCAATTCATTACTTTCTTTATTTTTTTTTATTTTCGACATTATTGATTCTCCGTATAAGATAATTTAAATAAAAGGCACACCAATTATGGTATGCCTTAGTTGATATTTTATCTAAATGTTAATTTGTTTAATGAATTCCTACCTAGAGTCTGTCCAAGAGTCATGTTTTGTATCATCTTTTCGAACTTAGGATCTTTCTGGGCTTCTTTCATAAAGTCTTCGTAGTTTCGTACATTAGGTAATGATAAAGTTACATCTCCAAATTGGACATCAACCTTATTAGACAGGTTGTTAGACATATTAGAGATATCAGGTAACTTAGCACCAAGATTATCCATATACATGTTTGGTGTAGTGATTCCTTTAGAAAGATTCCAAAGTTTTTCGACTTGGTCTTTGTTGAATACTGTATCACCTGAATCAAACTGACGAAGCACACCATACTTAGTAACAAGTACTTCTGAACCTGGATCATCTTCACCATAAATATGAAGTCCACTTATTGCTGATTTAGTTCCTTTACGATAACCATGACTTTTCATCCAATCAAGCATCCATACGTTCTGATCATAAGTAGCGTAATACTGTCCTTCACCACCCATTTGATCGTAGTACTGACTACGAGCTGCGAATGATGAATCATAATCGTGTAGCTTAAGGCGATCCACGATTGATGTGTCTATATTTAAACTATTTTTATCGAAATAATCCTTACTATATATCCAATCAACACCGTCACTTCCAGAAGAATCATTATCATCTGAACCAGTATCCCAGTTTCCACTCCAATCATCATCAGAATAATCATTACCACCTGAGTAACCGCCATCAGAACTTGCATTCTGTTCAGCCTGCTGTCTTGCAATCTCATCGGCAACTCTCTGTGCCTCGGCATTACTATTTGCAAGTAATCCCTGTACAGCGGAATTGATATTATCACAAACATCTTTAATCTTTGAATTGCTATCAATGAAACTTGTGCTGAAATTATCAAGAACCTTAGTTATATTACCAGTATTAGTACTCCATATAGAAGCCATTGATTCACTTAGTTTATAACCATAATTTTCAGCAGTAGAAGTAATAGTTTCTGCAATATCAGAAGCATTATCATTAGATTGGTCAATAATATCCTGAATTAGATTATCCAATTGATCCAAACGCTGATTGAGCCATTCTTGTGTATTATCTTTTAATTGATCTAAAATTTTCTCAGTGTCGCTAATAAGCTTTTCATATTCAGTATCTTTCAAATCATCTTTAGCAGAATTAATCTGGTCTTTAAGCTGCTGAATATTCTTCTTACCTTCCTCAGAATTATCACCTTGATAAGCAGAGTATTGTTTCTCTAAAACATTAAGAGCTTCCGTTTTCTCACGAATAGATTTCTCATAATCGTAAGCGTCCTTCATAGTACTCATAAGCTCTTTGTATTTATCAATGACATCTCCAAGCTTATCAATAAAATCACTATAAGCATCATTAGTCAAATCCTTAATGGCATCTTTTTCGCTCATAGCAGACTTAATAGCTTCTTGTTCCTTATCAATAAGGTCTTGTTTTCTGTCAAGTAACTCTTTGTCATAAGGATCATTAGCTAAATCAGCATCAATTTTAGCAATTTCATCTTTATAAGCTTTTGCTTGATTAAGGTATAATTGGTATTTCTGTGCAAGTAATGCCTGAGCAGCCTGACCTTCTTTGGTCATATTACCATTATCATCAGTTATTCCGACATCCTTAAGTAATTCTGTAAGGAAGTCTGTTTCAGTAATAAGGTTTTCAACGTCATCACGAGTTCTATCAAAGGCATCCCAATTAATCTGGCGAATGGTATTATCATACTCGACCAAAGCCTTCTTAGCATCTAAAATACTTGAAGAAACTTCATCTATTGCTGACTGCATAGAATACCAATCCTCTGATTCAGGCATAATGCTTCCAGAATTTACAGCAGAATTTAATGCATTGACTAAAGCATCCCTTTCGGCTTCGAGTTTTTGAAGATTCTTATTTTCCTGGTCAATCATTGCTGAATTGAGTAGAGTAGAAGAGAACCAACCCTTTTCGTTCATAAGTTCATCTTCTTTACTGTATAAATCTCTAACGGCAACAATCTTATTAATCTTTTCTTCAAATTCGGAAGCTACATTATCAAACCTACTCTTAGCAAGTCCCTTTAACTCAATATTAAGTTCCTGAACAGCAGTCTTAGCGTCTTGTGCTTTATCATAGAAATCCTGACAATCAGATATAGCATCCTTCAAATCATCATCGTAAATAACATCAATACTTATTGAGCCATCTGCAATCTGATTCTTATAATAATCGTCAAGACCATAAGAATTAAATGCGTTCATGTAATATTCATAAGCCTGTGACTGTGCATTTATCTCATCTCTGAGTACACTCATAGAATCAGCCAATGCGTTATTACGATTGAGCCATGTAGTTGTTGTATCAGATACAATATTCTTAAGTCGTGAATATGCTGTAGAAATCTTATTGATTAAGCGTTCAATCCAGTTAAGTTTTTCGGCTGTCTCTTTTGTATCTTTTGATGAAGAATCATAACCAGATAAACCTTTCCATGATGTATCTATGCCACCCCAAGTTGTATCTATAGCAATATTTTGTAAAGCGTTATAGTCATCTACAGTCTTTTGTAAAGTAGATAGAAAATCTGAAAAATATTCTTCTTCATTTCCTCCACTTTGTGCAATAGCAAGACCTAAATCCATATCATCATCCATAGAAGTAGCCTTACTTGCTATTTTCATTAAGCCAGTAGCATTATCTATTTCAGTTTGATAGAATTTTCCCCATGATGAAGCTAATAAACTTATTACCTTGTCATTTATGACTTTCTTTGCCTGGGCTAAATTTTTACTCTTTTCTAAATCTTCACCATAAGCATCAAATAAACCTTGGAAAAATTCATTGTTTGCTGAAACTAAGTTATCATAATATGTACCATCATATTGTGACTTCTTTATTTGATTACTAATATATGCATCAGCATCATTATTATAAGCTTGTTCTAATAATGCGAATAATTCTTCTGAACTCAATAATCCGTTTCTGAACTGTTTAACCGACTCATTCAACTCAGGAAATGCTTTAGCAATTGAATCCAAAGTAGAAGATGATAATCTGCTTGTATTTTGTAACTCGTCCTGTATAGATTTAAGAAGATTAGCATGTGACTCTAGTTCTGATAAACTATCTCCAATTGAACCATCTGCTGTAAGTTTAAAACTTGTATTATCAAATATCTGAGATATCTTATTAGCATCAGATTCAAATTTAGAAATTATTTTATCATATGAATCTTGTGAGAGTGAACCTTCTTCCACCTTCTTCTGAAGATTACTTTGTACTTCTGATAACTTTGCCTTTGCCAATTCTTGATATGAATTTGCAGCATCATAATTAGTCGAAGCTAAATATTTTGTTGCATCTGCTTCAGTTGTGATACTTTCAACGGTAGAAGCTAAATTAGCAAGTGCCTGTTGTTTCATATCCTCAATACGAGCTTGAGTAAGTTTGTTTAAAGCTTCTTGGTCAAGAGTAAATGCACCAGACTCCATATCAATGTAATCAAGCCAATTATCACCTAATGCGATAACGGATTGCATTGTATCAATTGAAATATTTCCATTACTGTTATATTCAGAAACAGCGGAAGAGAGTGTAGAATAGGCAGATTGGATTTCGTCTAATTGAGAATTTAACTTACTTAATGTCGATGGAGCATTATCACTTCCCATATCGAATAATTTAGTTTCTTTGAAAGTGTTTACCTGTTTAGCATAATTCTCTCGTGCTTTAGCAGCACTATTAGCAGAAGATGCAATTTCTTTCCATTTATTAATTTCTTCTTGAGTATTAACTGAATGTTCTTTAAACCAAGAATCCCAATCAAAATCAGATTCTTTCTTTTTTGCTTCTTCTATAATGTTGTTATATTGTTGAGATATGTCATCAGCTACATCATAACCAAGACCTTTTTTCAAAGATTCTGCATCTGTTCCAATATAATCAGCAATTTTCTTAATGTAGCCATCAATTGCCTGCTTATCTTTTGATACATCACCCATGTTATTAGGATCAATTGTCAATAAAGACTTATAAGCATTAGAAATACCCTCTTTGTTATTCTCGATACCATCAATAATTTTTTGTACAAATTTACTATTTATATCAGAATCTTTATTAAAAGTGTCAGCGATTTCTTCAGTTAATGCCTTATCAATTAAGGAACTTATCTGATTTATTTGTTCGTCATTCAAATTATCATAATCTGAATTATATATAAAATACGCATTCGCCTTAGTTTTAATTCCTTTCATTGCTTCATCAACTTCAGCCTGATAAGTTGACAATTCAGCTTTCATATTCTGAATGATAGTAGTAACCTCTTGGTCAGTACTATCAGTATCTAATCCATATGTCTTTAATAAACTTCTAAATACATTATCTGAACCTATAGAACCCGATTTATTTTTTAACTCATTAATAGATAAATTTGTAGCTCTTTCGAGATAAGATATCTTTTGAGTTGTGGATAATCCATTTACCATAGATTTATCAGAATTAAATGTAAATGCAGATTTAAAGGCACTTTTTATGCCAGTTTTTGATTCGTTTTTATAATTCTTGACTACATTGGTATTTTCCTTATCACTGCCACTTATAACACTTGCAGCGGCTGCTTTCTGTTCATCCTTATATGCTTTTGTTAAAGCTTCAACATTGCCCTTTAAGGTTAATATTGCATTACCCTCAGAAGTATGTCCTGCTATCAAAGAAGGGTAAATGTCGGCAATCTGATTACAAATATCTTGATATTTTTTATATTCATCAGTCGTAAGTGAAACATTATTGCCTAATTCATCAACACCTTTTGATAAGGTTTCATAATCATCTTTTATATCATTGATAGTCTTTTTGTGTGATTCAAGAGTCTTCAAACTATCATTATATGATGTAACCATATCATCTACAGCTTTTTTCATATTCTCGGCACTATTTATTATGTTAGTAACACCCTTTATAATGAATGAAGCAATAGCAGAAGCTATAGCACCTATGACCATATTTAAGGCAGTGGTAGCAATTGACAATGCAGTTGTCTTTAACTTTGCGATACCAAGACTTTTAATATATCCACCAAGTCCAGCATTTGCACCATTAAGACTTGTGAGATAACTACCAAGTTTCATATTATGAGAAGTAACAACCTCTGCAAAAGATTTTCCCTCTTTTGTAGAACTTTTTAATAGATTGTTATATTCTTTAATATTTGCGTTAATACCTTGAAAACTGAAAGACTGTTTTGCAATGTTCTCATAATTCTGTTTAGTAATAAGTTCATTGATAGAATCCTTATCAAGTGTTTTATTTTTCTTAATGTATTCCTCAAGACCATTTACTTTTGAGTACTTACCATCCTCAAAGGTTTCAGTTAATACCTTCTGAAGTTGAATAGTGTCACCTTTAGCATTTTTAATAGCATTGCTTAACTCAAAAATTTTATCTCTACTTAAAGTAGCAAGTTTTTCAACTTCAGTAAAGTTTTTAGTTCCACCTAATTTATCAGTAATACCCCAATTATCAGCTAGTATTTTTCCTATCGTTAATACTTTAAATATTGTGAGATATGTTGATTAGTGTTATTATACTCATATAAACTTGTGAGAGGAGATTGGTATATGAGGTATTGTTTACGATGTTGTGATATTTGTTCGGACACATCTGAAGAATATGAATTATATCCAGAAAGTTGTGCTACTTGTGGTGCAACAGGTGAAATGCTTAAAGATGATGGTGTAACAGGCGAACAATATGAACAAATGACCGAAGATGAAAAAGATGAATATGAAGTTAAAATTCGTCTTGAAGTTGAAAATTCCCCTTATTTTAATGAAGAACTTTATAGAAAATATAGTATGGGCGATCCAGATTTTTATTATAGTTTCCGTTATGACAAATATACACGCTTAACAGGCAAAAAAGCTGGTCAAAAAATAACTCCCGAAGAAGAAGCCGAAGAAAAGCGTAAGTTCGAGGAATCTATGCGTGGAGCAGAAGTGGATTACTATTTCAATCTTGGTAAGCAAAAGCGTGAAGAACAGGAAAATGCTAATAAACCTAAGTGCCCAACTTGCGGTTCTACAAACATTAAAAAGATGGGTGGAATAGAACGTGGAGCTTCAATAGCTGCATTTGGAATCTTTAGTAAGAAAATCAATAAAACATTCAAGTGCTGTAATTGCGGATATACATGGTAATAAGGAGGTGTAATTTTATACCAACAAATAATACAGATAACACAAGTCAAAAGAACACAAATAATAATAACAGTAACAACCAACAGAAACCACCATTACCTCAAGCTAATCTTACTTCAAGAGTGAGTGAAATATTTGAGTTGATAAATACAGAAAAACGCAATAATTAATTATTATCCTTACTACAAAATATACAAAGTAATTCTGGAACAGAGGTTGTCAAATTGTGGTATGGTAACGGTGGTCGGTTATCAATATTAACTTTGTCATTATTGTTGTTGATAGCCGTTTTAATTGGAGGTTTTGATTTTGATTTCATATAAGACAATCCTTTCTTTTGAGAGTGATTTTTAAAATAAATCGTAATATAAAATGGTAAAATATTCCTTATTTACTTTACAATAATTTTAAAGCAGAGGGGGTGAATTTATGTATAATGATATGTCTCCAACAGAACTATGTTGGCAAACAGGCGACTATACAGATGAATGTCATTGTGAATTCTGTGAACATAGTGACGAATGCAGTGGATCTGACGATAAAGACTAATAGGATAGAAAAGCAATATATAAAAGAGCAGGAGGTTAATCCTGCTCTTCGTCACATTTTATTCAAAACACAATTTTAAATCAATCGCCACCATCCTTCTCCAAATTACAACTTGCGATTAAAATTACTCCTTTCATGCAAATTACCTCCTTTTATTCAATATTATAAAGTATTATATTTCCAATTAATAGAAATATTACTTCCAAATGCTGGCTCTTTAATATTGAATATGTATTTTGTATATAACAAATCATATTCTTCTTTTCCTTGAATGTCAACAGTTTTTAACTCATCTTGTTCATTTATTTTATATTGACATTGAGGTTGTGTATTTAAACTAACCCCATTCTCAAACGAGATTATATATGTAAGATTTTGTATTTTATGGTCTATGTGCATATTTGAAGAACTATTCAAATCTAATGGATCATTTAATAATTGTACATCAAGCTTTCCATTTTTCAAAGCTGACAAACCAGGAACACTAATAACATAGCATATTTCATATGATTGGTTTTGTACTAATTTATTTGAATTAATTTTAAATATCCACCTTAATTCTTGCGGATTCTTTTTTAATTTTTTATTTTCAACTGTAGACTTATTATCCCAATAAAATTCATCTACATTCATTATTATACCTTCTTTTGAATCATACCAAAAACCAAAATCTTTAAATCTTTCAGACATATTAGTTTTTTTCATTGATTCCAAAGGTGGAAAGTTTGAAGTTTTTGCGCCATCTTCAATATTAAGTTTTCTTCTAATTTGTTTAAGTTTCTTTACATCATTAACTACAATTGTAAATTTATGTATTATAATACCTGTTCCATTATTATAAATAGTTACTTGTTTTTTATAGTCACTAAAATAATAATCTTTAATATCATTAAAAATATTATTACTTTCTTTATTTTTTCTATTTCTTTTTATTAATTTTTTTATTAACGAAAGTACAATTAAGATGGATACCGTAAACATTACTAATAGAATTATCAATTCTAATAATGATATAGTTATCTTGTTGTTAGATAAATCTTTATATTTTTCATGAAAAAAATATAATATTCCACTACTTGATACAGCTAAAATAATTAACTGAAAAATAATGTTGCTAATAATATTAATTATAAGCGCTTTAACATCTTCATTTGGTTTCTTTAACATAATTTTCCCCAATCATTAATATATAATAAAGTATTATATACCAATAATTGACATATATCTACAAGAACATTTGTTTAGTATTTTCATACTTGACAAGACATTCATCTGAATGTAAAATACATTCAAACGAATGTAATAGGAGAAAAGTATGAAAACAGAATCTTTTAAATTATTAACAACATCTAATATACTCAAAGAAAGAAGAATTAACCTTAGATTAACTCAGCAAGAAGTTGCCGAGAAAGCAAAAATTCTACCTCAACAATATCAAAAATTTGAAAGTGGAGAGCGTAAAATAGAATCAGCCACTTTTCAGACTGCTTGTAAAATAATTGAGGCAATAGATATGGATATTACTAAATTCTATCATGGAGAATATTCATTCAGTAATGATAAAATAACACTCGACATTGAAAATAACAATATATAATGATTAACGCTTAATAATATGACTAATTTAAATATCATACAAAGAGGTTACATTATGTTTAAAATCCATTATTGTCCTAATTGTCATAGAGTCACGTACACACATTATATAAAATGTATATGCAGAACATGCAACATTGAGTGCAAAAATCTTGATATAGAATTTGAAAAGTTCTTCTCAATGACAGAATCCGAAAGAGAAGAGTATATTAACTCACAATTATAAGTTCAGAACTATTGTTCTGAATTGTATTGAATTAAATACAATGATAAAATATAGACATTGGAGAAACAACATAGATGTGTGCCATAACACTCTATAACCGAAGGTTGTCCCAATGTCTATATTTATGGCAGTCGGAATAAATATCTGCCCGTTCTGGGCTAAAAGAATATTCCCTACTTATTTATATTCTTACTAAGAAGGGAGGTGAAAATACATATTGAATATATTATATGCCGAGATAATCGGTTCAATAATTCTTGGAATATGTTATGTAATATGCCACATAGCTTCAATCGTTGGCAAATGTTACATTGCTAAAATCTGCAAAGACTACAGTGATTCCAAAACTGGAAGTTTAGCAGAAATGACTTCTAAGGATATCAATATCAATCTTCATCATTAATGTTCTTCATTTATATATTTATTCTCCTTTACTTCAATGATAGGGCTGTCTCACGACAGTCCTATTTTATTATTCTCTTTTATGTTGATTATAATTAACATACCTCTCACAATATATTAATTATGGTGTAAAGTGTATCAACTATCACCTTCATTTTAAGTACACCTCTTATTCTCCCCTGAGCACACATTAACGATTTCATCAACCGTCTAGTCCTTATGCTCGATGATCGTAGTCTTTGCAAAAATGTTTAAGACTGTCGGATGCGGATTTACCTTGTTTTAGTGATATTACCATACCTCATGCTTTCACATTCGCCGCTATAACCTTTCGTATTATAGTTTGGTTACTAAAACAAATTTTTTTGGTTTTCCCGTACTATGTTGAATTCATAGTAACTGAAAGGTTTTCTTTATGAACCTCGCTATTATGCCATATTGACTCATAGCCACGATTAAGTGCCAGTCATTCTCTACTATTTTACAATTAGAGTCCTTGCTTATTATACAATAAGTTCGTACACCTCACGGTTAAACTCTACGGTAGCTAGGAAAGGAGAATTGTTAATAAAATTTATTAACCTTATCAAACCACCGCTTTTATTTGAAGCAATAATAGTTGCAATTGCTCCTAATATGGTTGGAAGATGCTTTTCTACTAATTTAAAAAATTTAGAAGCACCTTCAGTTAAATCTGTGGTAAAATCTAAAACAGATTTAACAGTTGTAGTATCAATTACATTGTACCAAAATTCTTGTGTTCTATTTTGAAGTTGTTGAAACTTTCCATCAACACTATCTAAATAAGAATTTAATTCTTTTTCTGCTGAACCTTCGGAATTTTGAGCATCCTCGTATACTGAACGAAGCATATCACCGTTTTGGAGAATAGAAGCAGCAATATTGCTGCGGTTTTTGCCTGCTATAGTCTCCAATAATAAGTTAAGATTATTTGTTCCTAATTCTTTATCTTTCTTGACAATTTCATCATACAAATCTGCCAATCCTTGCATGATTTCATATGTACTCTTATAATTTCCGTTTGAATCAAAAATATCAAAACCTTTACCGTCTTTTGTTGCAGCAGAAGTTGCAGACTGGATAGTATTTCTCAGTTTTGATACTGTGGTTATCATTCCTTCTGTTTCTTCGCCTAAATCTGAAAGTTCCTCCTTGGCTTCCTCTGTACCAACCAATCTAAGAGAAATCGTTCTTAAACCTGCCCCTACCTTAGATGGATCTTGAGTTATAGCATTGCCAGCCGTAGTCAACGAAACAGCTTCATTAAGATCATTGTTTGCAGTTACTAATGCACTTGCTGAATCTTTAAGAGCAGTTGCTAATCCATCTGTCGAGATACTATAATTGTTGCCAATATTATTGAGAACATCAATTATATCCATTTTATCAAGATCTTTATACGCCTGACTCATAGACACAAGTGATTCGGTTGCCTCATCTATTCCTTCAAATTCAGATACGTTAAGTAAGATATTTGCATCTTTAGCTGATTTAGCAGCAGTATCCATACTTTCACCTAAACGCATCCAATCCGCTGTAGAATTTTGTATCTGTTTCGCAGTAGTTCCAACTGCATCTGCTGTATCAAATGTGGTATCTTGATATTTCTTCAAACTTTGAACAGATTCATTGGATACTTTTCTCATTTCAGTAAGAGCAGTATCTAATTGTCTAACAATACTAACTCCTTCTTTACCGTATCTTATTAAATCATTAAAACCAAAATATGTACCGATAGCACTAGCGACACCATACCAAGCTTTTTCTTTGATAGCATCAAACATACTTTTGCCGCCACGACCAGCTTCAATTTCAGCATTGACTATTTGCATAATCTTTCCATGAATAACATCTAAACTAGCACTTGGGTTACCAGATTTAATTTCAGCGTAGTAAGCTTTTATCTGATTCTTAGCTTCTCGTGACATTCCAGAATGTTCTTTAAGAATATTATTGATTTTATCAAGTTCCTTCTGACCAGATACAAGAGAGTAGCCCTTTTCGGCAGCCGACATATTCTGAACAGCAATAATATTATCCTTAATAAGCTTTTCTTGTTTATCTAATTTACCAAGCTCATCATCATTTACTAATTCGGGATGTTTCTTAAAATTATTAAGAATATCTGCATATTGCTTAACGGCTTCTTTGACAGCATTAACCCTCTGCTTATAAGTATCGCTTGTCCAACCGCCATTTTCAAACCTTGCAATAGTAGTATCGTAACCAGATGTTTTCTTGGTATATGATTCAAGACGGTTATCATATTTTGACAAATCAACATTTGATACTTCCTTATCAGTATCAGTTAATTTCTTTTTCGCATCAGCATTTTCCTTAACTTTCTGAGTATTCTGCTCTAATACATTATTCTCTTCTTTGATGGAATTAGTAGCAGATTCTACAGAAGCAGAAACATCTTTGTCAGGAAATGCGTCTTTCCTTCCAGATGAAATATTCGATTCTTGTAAAGTAGCAACAGTAGTAGAGGTTTTAATCTTTGCTAATTCAGATTCTAACTCTTTAACTCTATTGGTAAGTTTTTCGATTTCTTCTACGGAATCATTAACATTTAAACCATTTTTAAATGTCTCAGCAAATCCTTTTGCAGATACAGAAATCTCATCAAGCTTAGAAACAATAGTATTTAACTGTTCAATAACACCAGATAAATCTTTACTATTACCAAATAAGTCTCCAAGAATTCCATTCTCTGAACGTTTATTCTCTGCACGACCTAACTGAGCATTAGCATTTTTTATCTCTTTTTTTAAATCATCATAGGTAGAACCAAGTAATTTTTTATAAATATTACTGTTTCCGACCTTAAATTTTTCTTCGGCTCTCTTTATAATTCCTTGATATGCACCAATAAGCTCAGTTGCACTAGCTTCATCTGGTTCAAAGAATTTAAGCATTTCCTTGTTGGTCTTTCCAGTACCTTTCATGGCAGAAAAGAGTTTTCTATACGCTTCAAGCTGTCTTTGGGTTGACTGTGATACTTTCTGGTTTAATCGTTCTGACACCTCGTTACCAAGATCGAGATTTAAACTTAGTTTAATATTAGAAGTTGCTTCTCTGATATTATCAAGCTGTTTTAATAACGGAGATAATTCTTCACCATCACCGACATCAACCAGAACTCCCTTAATAGAAGATAAACTTGACTCAATACTTGTAAATAATGATTCAAGTTTTGTAAACTGTTCAGTATTGAAGACTTCTGTGTTCTTAGTCTGATTAGTTTCGTCTATTAATTTCTGAAATAAGGCTGTAATTGATTTTAGAGATTCTTCATCTTGAAGAATATTCCCAAATATAGAACGCTGAGAATCGGATAGAGTAGTGTCTTCACTAAGATTTTGTACTGATTTCGCTATAACACCATTGGAGAGAATATCATTAATTTTATTTGATGTTTCCTCTACTTGGTGAAAGATAGAATCAAGTTTTGTAGAAAAGACTTGTAATTGATCTAATTCAAATGCGTCTCCGTTTGACTTATAGCTATCTTCAAGAAGGTAAGAATATTCTGATTTAAATCGTCTTATTGCGTCTGTAGCTGTAAGAGTACCGTTTTCTAATTTTTCAAAATATTCAGCAAATCTATCATCACTAAACCAATCGTATCTATCAATTTTATTTGCATCTAAAAATTGGTTGAATGTCTGAGTAGCCTCATCACGAATATTTTGCATTTCTGCTTTTAATCTATCTAGTTCGTCTAATTTGTCAGCAAAACCAGAACCAACTTTAAAGTTTTCAAATTCATTTCGCAATTCTTCATTGGCATTTTTTGCATCACTCAATCTTCTAGTGAGTCTTTCTACTTCACCTTCTAGTAAACGAACATTTTGCTGTAATTCACCAATATCAGAGCTTACACCGAAATGACTAAATAATTTTTGAACATCTGTTCCATACGCTTTTAATGTTTCAAAAGAATCAAACGCCTCTTTAAATCCTTTTACAGAAAAAGCACTATCAATATTACCAGCAACCTTTTGAGCTTCAGACATACTCTTCGAGATTTTATCAAAATCAGGTAGGATATGTGATAAATCTGTTCCAGACATTGCTTTTAAAGCATTTGTCACTTTAATTAACTCAGAAGCGTTGTCTTTAGAAGCCTTCTTTTGAAAATTACTATAAGCATCAGCAGTAGCATTTATTAAATCTTGTTGGGTTTTCCAATATTTTTGAAGGTTTTTATTATTGGAAATTTTATCAAGAGTGTCTGCAAATGATTTTAATTTATCTTCACCATTGATATTAACAACAACTTGTTGTTCAACGGTTGGTGCTTTTAATTTTATTTCGTCAGCCATTCTATACCTCCTATATGTCTATTTTTATATTTGATTTATATTTATTCCATATATTTTCATAATCTTTTTGATACTCTGTTTTTTGATATTGGTCTATTCTTCTTTTAAAATCTTGAAGTGGTGATATTGAAGCTTTTTCTGCTTGTTCCCAGCCATGCTTAATACCAACTCTTTTGTTCCAAGGTTCAGGAAAAGACCAAGGCGTTCTGTTACCATCGTATTCGACTGGTGGTGCAGTCCAAGGAACTAACATTTCTCCATTAATATTTGCTCCACCATGCCAGCCTTGTCTAAACACTTGATCATAAAGACCATCTTCTCCTGCGTATCCATTTCTATAGGAAATTAAAGAGGGTTCAAACCATATACTTAAATAATCAGTAGCCTTTTTAGTTTGAATTAAATCATATAAACTTCCACGCCTATCATAAAAAGGGTTAGGGTAGCTATTATAAAAATCCGTAATAGTATCTTTATATATAGTTCTTATCTTTTTTTCTGCTACATTAAAATATTCCGAAAAAGACTTCTCTTGAGCTTCATTCACTGCTTCCTTTGCTTTTTCTTGTAATTTTTTCATATATGATTGATAAAATGAACTTTGATTATTCGACATGTAATTTCATCACCTCCAAAATTTTCACTATAATTTCACTATTTTTACACTAAAATAGGAGAGCAGTATTGCCACTCTCCATAAGAAAAGCCCTATGCGCTGTGACACGTATAGAGCCTGTTTATTTCACAAGAAATTTGAATTTCATCACGCATTAATATATGTATTTGTTTTTTCATCTAATTTTAAAAATGCATGTGCTAATGTAGCTTTTCTATCATCGCTATAAATAAGGCTAGTATACAAATCTTCTGAACCATCATTCTTTTTTAAAAGTTCATTCTCTGAACCAATTTTATTTTTACTTTCCTGTTCTAATCTATATTTCGCTAAAAGCATCAAAGCATCTCCACAAGTTCCATTAAAATTATCTGGAAGATTAAACCAACATTCTTCTATATAAAACAACTTATTTGATACCATATTCTATACCTCTTTAAAATCACCCTTCTTGGCAAACTCAACAACCTTATCCAAATCTTCTTGTGGAATATCTGCAATTTTCTTCTGCACAGCTTCCATAAAAGGTTCAACGAGGGTATTAATTAAAGTTCCAAATCTTTCGACCTGACGACTAACATATGCGTGTGGTTCATACATATTCTGCATAATATCAGACTTGTGCATATCAATAAGAGTTTTTATTTCAGATATTTCACTTGCAGGAATAAGTGATGGAATATCTTTTCTATCTATAACTTCACCAATCATTAATTTATCAAGTAACCCAGAAGACTTTAATAAGTCATAATCTGTCATAAAATTAGCATCATCACTACAAATAAGATTTGTATACTTCTCAATAACTTCTCTAACAAATAACATATACTGAACAAATGAATTAACATGTATATTGTCAGTTTTTCGGAACTTCGTTTCGCCATCTTTATCTGTATATTTTTCCTGTTCAAACATAGTTCTATCTGTAATAACTATTGCAATATCATCTTTAACATTTATAGGAATATAAGATATAACCTTTAACTTTTCCTGTATATATCTATTCTTTAATGAATCTACACACTTATTATATCCCTCAACAAATTCTTTAACTGTTATCTTATTCATAATTCCTTTTATCTCCTTTATAATTTTATTCTTCTACAATAGGTATTAAATCAGCACAAGCATCAGTATCTAACCCCATACTAAACAATTCTTCCGCACTGATAGGTGTGAAATTAACATCTACATCAGAATCACTTACTGCATTAATTTCCTTAATAAATTCTTTCCAATTTTCATCTTCAGGACTAATTCTCTTCTGATTTGGAACAACTTCCCCCTTTTCGTCAACAACATCTTTACCATACTTATTAACAAGAGAGTCTTTGGTCATTTCAAAATCCTTTACAACTCCCTGAATTTCTGAATATAATCTGAGTAGTTTAAACTTAAATGCAGCATTAATTACTGAGTCACCTTCAATTACATTTTTAATTCTTGCATTGACATTAATTATCTGATATACCTTTAATGTTTTGTTCATATCTTAATATTCTCCTTTATTTCACTATAATTTTTATTTCCGTTCTTGGATTATCCTTATCATATCCTGTTTTTAATGTAAGAGAATGTAAATGCTTCCCATCGTCATCAATAATAAAACCTGATTCACTAAATCCATCTAGGATAAATTTAGGAACTGTGTTATCACAATCCACACGCCTTTTTGTCGGCATATAAGTGGTAAATATCATCTCAAAAGACTCTAAGTGTTTATCTTGTAAACCTAAGTCTTTTATCCAAAAAACAATAAAATCTTTCCATTTTTGTTTAAGTTGATTCATCTGTATTCTTGGTAATATCATCCATGTGTTGATCGAGGGGTGCATTGGTCTTTCAATAGGAATTTTCCTTGCTTTAGGATGTTGTTTGAAATAATATTTATTATATTTTTTCAATACATCTTGGTTTAAAATCAAATCAATAATTTCTATATCTTTCATTCCTTTCTTGATTAAGGGGCAGGAGAGTGGTCTAGCCACACACTCTCCATATAAATAAAATGCCCTTACTACATGGCTAGATAGTAGTAAAGACATTTTGAATGTGTATTTATAATTTTTTGGAAAATAAGTGTGGCTTCAAAAATTACTATGAAACCACACTTTCTTTATTATTAATATACTATCTAGGTATAATAAGAGACTGACCTGGATAAATAGTATATGGTTCTCCTATACCATTAGCTTCTGCAATAGAATACCAATCTACATCAAGCTTATCACCAATGGCTGAAAGACAATCTCCGCTTTCAACTTCATATGTATCATAAGATGGTTCTTCGTAAGTATTTTCTGGTGCAGAACTGCCATTAATAACAGAATCATTTACCCAACCTCTGCCATTCTCGATGAGATATGGATTTCTCGCACCTTCAGCGATAGCTGTAATAGTTCCATCTGTATAAAGTGGGTTAAGTGGTTCTTCGGAAGTTGAAGAAGCAAAGAGTGCTGAATATGTGACATATTCGCCAACAGAATGAGTAAGACCTGTAGATTCTTCCTCATCAGAAGATTCTGGTTCAGAAGTATTTTCATTATTTTCAACAATACAATCATCATTAATCCAGCCTGTACCATCGTTAATAAGATATGGATTTCTTGCAGATGCAATGATATTAGTAATTGTACCCCCCGTAATTGAAGGTGTTAATCCATTTTCGGAAGTAGAAGACGCATAAATTGTATGATATGACACATAATCTCCTACATGATATTTTGTTTTAATATCATCTGATTCAGAGTTGTCTTCGATTGGTTCAGATGGAATAATTGGTTCAACATTAGGTAACTCTCCATAATAATAGTTAAAATCTGTTCTTGCCGAAGATCCATCAATAACAGCATCTGATGTACACTGCCACAACAGACAATCCATCGAAGGTTCATCTATTCCCCAATGTGCAAGCCATCTGTTAAATCCTTCAAAGGACATTAATCTACCATCGTTTAATACATTAGTAAAATAACTATAATTTGCGTAAACACCCGTTGTATATCCTGCGTCTTTGACAATCTGCATAAATTCTATACAAAAGTCTGTAAGAAGTTCACCGTTCTGTTCGGGAACAAGTCCATGATTTCTTTTATATCCGTCAGCATCTTCCATATCAAACCACACACCAAGAACAGGATTAAATCCCTGAATCATTCTTAATATATGTGCAGCTTCACTTCTTACTTCTTCTATATTAAGACAATAAGAATATATGTACACACCATAAGGGATGCCAAGTCTTTCACATTCCTGCATATTTCTAATAGCCTGTGAATCGTCTTGATTTTCTATATCTGAGCCATAGCCAATTCTAATGATTACACCATCAATACTTGACTTAATTGTATCCCAATCAAGCTGTCCATTATTGCTTGACACATCTATAATTCTATAAGCCATAAGTTCCTCCTTTATTTTTAGACAAAATAAAAGAACGAGCCTGAATTAGACTCGTTCTCATTGAAAGTTTTTATATTTAATTGTATTGTTATACCGCTAATTGCATAGGGTATAATTCCCATTTTCCATTTGGGTATTTATCAGCATTATCAGTTACTATCTTATGTACTTCTTCAAGACTTCCAACATTGGTATCAATATATATAACCTTACCACCTGTTATACATAGTTCTTCACATATTAAGTTATAAAACATTTTTCCCATACTCATTCTTCCTTTCTCAATGTTTAATGCAAAATAATTCATATATATCAACATTAAGAATGTGAGAAAGAATAATAGCATTGCTAAGAAGTATATCCTTTGTATTCCCATTCTCTATTTTATTTAGAGCTGCAACAGATATTCCGCTAAGTCTTGATAACTCTTGTAATGTTAATGCCTTCTGATTTCTATAATACCACAGTTTATTTTCCATAATGTTAATATGTGTATGTATATTTTGTTTATACAAATTTTATCATGGTAAATTTTTACTGTGGTAGAAATATCATCTAATTGAAATCACCATTAACAAGCTTATTGTGGTATATTTCTCTAACTGCCTTCATTGATTCTACGATATATCCATTAGTCATATGATTATCAGCAAGTATTTTTTCATATTGCTCATAAGTTCGAAAAATATGTTCAAAAGCTTCTCTATTATAATTCTGCCCACCTGTAAGAGCAGAACAAAAATTAAGAAGTTCCCATCGAATATCAGATATCTCTTTTTGTACAAGATTGTCTTTAATATCATCAATGCCTCTAGATATTTTTTGAATTTCTTGGTACTGCCAATTATCATGTTTTTCAAGCGTTTTAATACGATTTTCAACAGTTTCTTTATCTTCTTCGTTTCCTGTTTTAATGCGAAATTTCTTTTTAAAATAACCGAATATTTCGAGAATTTCTTTAGCTGCGAATAAGATAGCAAAGAACCCAAGAATGACTAATAAATAATCAATATGTGCAAGTTTTTCTATAGATCCCACTCATATATACCATCCCTTCTTACTTCTTCAAAAAATTCTTAAATGCTTCATATAAACCCGTAGATGCAAGACCAGATACAAGACCACCAAGTAATATTTCAGGTGTAAAAGCCATATTTATCCATATATTAAGAATTACACCCAATACACCCATGATTGCAGGAATATACTTATTAACTGCATCTGTTGTTACAATATTTTTTAATACATAACCTATACATAAGCAAATACCAACGATAATCGGTACTGCAAAATTTGTTAAAAATGATAAATCTGTCATAATTTTAATTCTCCTTATTTTTATTTATTCAATTGTCTTAATGTTTCTACACATCTCTTCAATACTTCACAAAACTTATTTAGTTCAGCAATCTCTTCTTCACCACTTAATGTAATTCTTATACAACTATTTATGTCTTCTTTGTTCATTTTGATAGCCAATAGAGTAGAAGATGGTGTTAAATCTCCACTTGTACAAGCACTTCCAGTTGATACTTGATATCCATTAATATCAAGCAATGTCATTAATGCTTCACCCTCAATACCTTTGAAACATATATATAAATTATGTGGTAATCTATGTTTCAAATCAGCACCAACTAAATACGAGTCTGAAATATTATTATTTATATAATTATAAATATAATCACGATTATTAGATGTAATAGAAGAGTAATCATAATTCTCGATTGCTTTACCAAGTGTAGCTATGCCTATTACATTTTCAGTACCACCAAATAACCCATGTTCTTGTGAACCATATATAAGTGGTTCAAGTTCAATAGATGATTTCTTATATAGAACACCAGTTCCTTTTAAAGCTCCAAGTTTATGTGCAGAAAATCCCAAACCATCAACATCTAAAGTTCTTATATCTACAGGGATTTGACTAATAGAACCTGTACAATCTACATAGACTATTGCGTTATAAAAATGACACATTTCAATAATCTGTTTTATATCTTGGATTGTTCCAATCTCAGAGTTAGCATATTCTATAACTACAATCTTCTTCATTGTATCTACAGATAAACATTCTTTAAGATCTTGAAAATCAATTTTTCCTGTATAATCAACTTTAAGTGAACACTTATATTTAAGTGATTCTACACACTTCAGTACCGATTTATGTGAAGTAGGAGAGTATAACACTCTACATTCATTTCTCTGAGTATAACCTTTAATGAAAAGCGTATTGTTGGCTGAACCGCCAGATGTAAAAATAATATTTTCTGGATTTATATTAATGAATTTTGCTACATTCTTTCTTGCCGTATTAATTATTTGTTTTGCATTAACACCAGATTGATACATTGAAGATGGATTCTGATATGTGTCTAAAAGAGATATGACATAATCTTTAACTTCTGGTTTTAGTGAAGTTGTTGCTGCATTATCTAAGAACATTCAATCACCACCTAATTTAATTCATAATTGCACCACTTTTTATATACATCAGCGGTGTCTTCTTTTAAAAATACCATTGCAAGAATTGAATTATTTGTTTTATCATCAATACTTGCATACATATCTATAGGATATACACCATTTTTTATATAAAGAAGAGACTGTTTGGGATTAATAATTCTAACCGCTTCATGTGGTAAATAATCCCTTGGTTTTAAATTTGTTTTAACCATATTATCCTTTCGTTCCATACAATATTCGTAAAAAATAGGGGAATATAGCATTAAACAGTAATGTTATATTCCCCCTATTAGAGTTTTCAAAATCACTGTTCAACATTATCTAATCCCTTCTTTTTCTTAGGATTTCTTAAATACTTATTTGAATCGTTGTTTTTAGATTCGTTATTTTTCATAACAGGGCTTTCCTGTTCTTTTTTAGATATCTCATTATTGATTTTAGATAAAGTATTTTTATAACTTCCAACCAAATCATATTTAGATATATTAAGTTTATTTAATTTCTTATTTGCTGTTTCTGCGTCAGTGTAACCATTTTCATATGAAGACATTACCTCATATATGTTTTTGCATTCTTCTGAACAAAATGAAAACATCCATGTAGGTAATTCTTTATGGCATTTTGGACAGTATTCGTACTGTTTTTTGCAGACACAACATATTTTTAAATCTTTCATTAATTCCTCCTACATATTAAGGGAATGGTTAAAATCCATTCCCTTGATAGTTGTATGAAGATGAATTATACGTCTTCCTCTTCTTCATCAATGAAGTAGATTTCAACCATATCCTGATCTCCACCACATGTATTTGTAAGAATTGCACCCTTATAATCCATATTCTGAGAATCGCCGCCCTGAAGTGCAATTGTTACTTCTGGTGAAGGCATAAATGATGGAATATGTATAATAGCTGCCTTAAGTACATCTGTTTCACACTTATCAACAACTAATGCTTTGAAGAATAATTCATGTGACTTAGGGAACTTATTAGCAGAAATACCAACTCTTGCACCACTTTTAACTGTCTTCTTATACTTTACGAGATACTGTGTCTCATTTGCGTCAGTTGGTGGAGTAAGAGTATGACCTTCTTTATCTACCTTAAACTCTGATTCAGAAGCATTTGTACCAGCAGTATACTGCTTACCCATAGAACCCTGAGCAGAAAGAGCATTTACAACAATTGAATCTTCTACATAATCTGTAATATCAAGAGTAGAACCAGCAGCAACAGTTGTAATTATTGGCATAACAATTCCCTTACTTGCCTCTGCAATTTCTGCTGATGTACCTGAAATAGCTTCAATAACAGCAAGGTTCATAAATGCATTAGTTGCAGTTACTTCACCTTTCTTACCTGAATACTTTCTGTATACAAGATTTCCATCCTTATCTGTAATATCTGTAGAATCAGCAGTAATATCAATATTAGCGTTAGTAAGCTGTGTAAGTGCATAAAGCGGATTACCCTTTGATGTAGCACCATAACCAAACTGAAGTCTGTCAACGATTACATCACCTAATTTAAATGCCATAGTTTGTTTTCCTCCTTAAATTTGTAATAAAAAAGAACGACTATTTAAGTCGTTCATAATTTCTCGAATTTTTATGCTTCTCGCATAAAATTAAATTGTTCTTTATCAATCTTACTTACATCACAAAATCCTGAATATACACCATTCATTAAAGCGTGAGACTGTTCGTATATTTGAAGTCTTTGAACAGCATCATAAAATTGATATATTTTAACTTGTTTTAATTCTTCAAGTTTATATTTGAATCCTGGATGATTAATAAGAGCTGATATGATTGGTAATAGTCTTGAATCATCATCTGAATTCTGTTTTCTATTTGCAAGATTCATTTTATCTTCTTGTATCATCCACTCTCTTGCGGTTTTACCTTTTGCTTTTTCAACTTTTGGATGAATATTAACAATTGTTCTTATATATTCAGCAATTTCCATATATTCATTTTCAGTTAATAAATCTTCTGTTAATTTGTTATAAAGTACAAATTTTCCATCTGATGATTGCATTAATTTATAATCCATAATATTTACATCACGAAATATGATTTTTAATGGAGAAAAATCCTGATTTGGAATTTGAGATAATAAAGAAAACACTTCTATATCAGAAACCTTACACCAGTTTGTTTGTCCTATGTTCCATAGCATGAGTCGAATAGAAGTTGAATTATTAATAAAAGGTGAAATAGAAGCATAGAATTTATCTTCGCCAATTTCAAGAATATCACCTATACTTGGTTGAGAAATTGTAATACCATGAACCTCGTAGTCCATGCCAAAAAACAATTTTAATTTATCAAAATATATTTTATCTTTATCTTTAATAAGTTGTTCTTGTTGATTTCCCTGAATGGTAGCGGTTTGTAATTCATCTAATATATTGGATTTTATAATATCACCGCCTTACACCATAATTCATAATAGATGGTTTTCCACCATAAGGTGTCTGAACTTTACTGTTTAAGTCCGTAAGTTGGAATACAAGAGTACGAACAACGTAATTGTTATCCGTAGTAGATTCACGATTTGATATAATGTGCGTTTGCATCCCAAATACATTTGACCATGCAAATCGTTCTCTTATAATAGAAGCAATAAGATCGTGTCTTGGAATACCTGTTAATTTATCCATCCTATCATTGCCATGAACAAAAATAGTAAAAGTAACCAACGTTTCTTTTAATCCAGGTTGATATCTAACTGTGTCTTGAAAACTTACTTGATAACAAAGATAATTTCGTACTTTTGTCTGAGTGTCTGGAATAAATAAATACGGAAGTATATTTCCATCGCCTGCTGTATCTGAAAAATATCTATCCCATTCTCCAAGAGGCTCGTATTCCTTCTTTTCTTCATTCCATTCCCAATTGATATTACCATCATCATCAAAAAGTTCAGACTCTAACGTTTTTTCATTGAGTGCATAAAGTAAACAAGGATTTGATAATAAAGCCTTTTCTATCTTTTTTTTATATAAAATATTTTCATCATCAGGAGTGTTGTTATATGCACGAAGCTTATTCAACAAATCATTCTTTGTAACTAATTTTTCTGCCATAAAACACCTCCTACTCAGTTAATTCTAACAGCAAAATTTCAGATTCAATCGGCAAATTTTCCTTAACAACTTCACACTTAACAGACAATATTTTGCCGATAACAGAAGTATCGCTAGGAAACTTTACTTTCTTTTGGTTGTACTCTGTACCAGCTCGCCATGTAACTTTATCAGTCCAATCTTCATCGTCAATAGAGCAAGTCCATGTAAAAGTTGCATCAGCATATTCAGTTGTAATATCTTCATTGGAATCATTAAATAGATTTGCTGTGAGATTTTTATAGCTGCCACCAACTTTGATTGTTGAAGTGGATGCTGAAATTCTTGCTGTAATGGAAGATGGGGGAGTGGTTGGAGTAGATGGATCTGTTGGGGCAATTTCTGAATCGAAATAGTTCGCATACATTTCGCCCGTTTCAAGATTAACATAATCCGTATGCTCGTTAAAGAAATTACTATAAATAGTTAATTTTTGTATCCCGAATGGTTGAACATTTTCACATTTTGTCACAGTCCATGCTGACGGGTGATCGGATAATGTGCTAACTAATAGACGCATATTTTTTGAATCCTCTGATGTATACCAGAATTTACTGGTAATATCATTCATTGGTAGCCAAATTTTATCTTGGTTATCAACATGTGTAAATCTTAAATCTGTGTAAGTTCCAATCGTATCATTGTGTTACTTTATTGATTCGTTAATTCAATAAAGATAAAATTATAATTTATGCTGCGGTATATTCGATATATCTGTCATATTTTCGTTGTAAATATAAATCTGCATCTGCATACATCCAATCCAAAAGCTTAATAGCTGATGATCCAGATAAACTAGCAACTTTTGTTATTCCATTATGACATGATGCATCATAAATACCACAATAAATACCAAGTTCTTTTTCTACAATTTCTTTTATCTTTTTACAAAATTGTTCAGTTGAAGTAAATGTTAGTGTAATTCTTTTGTTATTTTCATTTTTGACATATTGATAAAGACTGCCATCTCCATCAAAATAACCACGTAATAGATGTGGATATAATTTTTCGTCAATATTAGGGAATTCAAGTATTAAACTTTTATTTCTTACAATACCTAAATTCTCTAATGATTTGCATATATGTATACTGTACATATTCAATGTACACATATTGTTATAAGAGTAATTATTCTTGTGTCTATTTGATTGGTCTACGATTCTTAAAGGTGTTTCGTTTTCCAATTCTTTATTGATATCTTCAAGCAATGCTCTATCGCTTTCTTGTAATGAAATAAAAGCCGTTCCTTTTGGTGGAAAATTACATCCATCTGCACACATTAAACCAACGATATAAGCTTTATTTGGAGTATCAATACAATCAAAATATTTTTCATTAATATGATATTTTCTTGCTCCATTATTGACACGTTTGATTCCAAATTCATCTAATATACGATAAATCTTATTGTAACTGCAATTCATAATCTTTCCTATTTTAGTAGTTGATAATTTTTCTTCTACATATAATCTAACAATTTCTTCTTTTTGTTCTTTTGTAAAAATTATTTCATTATAATTTGGTATTCCGTTTTTCATTGCTTTATTCCTCCTAAAAATTTGCAATATAAAAAGACGGTAATCTACTTATTAGGAGTAAGTAAAAGTGGTTTGCAACCCACTGTCCCGTCTAATTAACTATTCTCTATTTATAATTTTATTTTCTCTGTATCTCTACAGAAGGTCAGAGCATATCAACACCATATTCTAAAAATAGAACTTAGGTGGTTTCCATTAACCCACTTGGGTACATGCTCGTTGAACGTTCCTCTGTTCGAGGCTTCGCAGCTGATTATTACTTATTAATAGCACTTAGCACATTATGAAAACATAATGCTTTTATTGCAGCATATGCCATCCAATTACTTTTTTCTGTCTTTCGACCACATTCACACTTAGGCATATTTCATCCTTATGTTGTAGTGTAATTGGCATTGTAAACTTCCAGCGTAAGAAAACTTTCGACATATTGTTTCCAATATGAAGCGCATACATTTTACGATGATTGCATTCTTAACACAGACCACATACGTCTTTTAATTCTTTGTGTCCCACTTTTTTCCACCCACATCAATTCATAATTTGCAGGCAATACGAGATATTTTGGAAACTGATTCGCTGGCTCATTTCTACAAATTAACCATTTATGATATACCCCTCTATCGTCAGGAATATCGCACCAGAGTCCAATTGGAAATTCACTATTATACTTTGAATGAATTTTCTCATAATAATAAAGGTCATCATCTTCATTGAATCTTACAGGCTGACTTGGACGAAACATAAGATAGTATTCCACTTGATCTTTATCCATTGACTGATAAGATTTGATAATAAACTTTGCATCAATTTTTGTCTTATTAGTATTTTCATAAGTCATACCTTCAGCAAGAGAACGTGTAATTCCATGTTCATCTGTGAAAAAATCATCATGAAAATGATCATAGATATAACAAGTCTTGGAAGTGATACTGTTATCCCAAGTTTCTTCCATCAAAAAATCAGATTCTTCTTTATAAATCTGACCTAAAGTTTTCGCATTATTTGTTTTGGCGTTAGCGATTCGCCGTGCTGTCTGTAAGCTTGGCATCACCAACACCTCCTTCAAACATCTGCTTAATATAATTGTGACTATCTAAAATAGCCCTACGAAATGTCATGTAATCAAACTCATCAGATGTAACTTCGTCATAAGCAGCTTGCAAAGTAGCCATTAATGTGACCATAATTCCATTGTTATTAAATAGAGTTTTTGTTCCACTAAATTTAAACATGACATTCTGAAAAAATATAAGAAAAGCTTCATCATTCTCAAATATTTTTTCTTCTATTCGATTATCCTTATAAAGTAATAACTTATGGACATCGTTGTGCATCGCATGTGCAGCTTCTTTAATTTGTCTTTTAGTGAACGAACCATATATATATTTCATAGTTATTCACCTCGCACATATGAGTTATTAATATATCCATGACTTGCAAGTTTTCTACTAAATTCATGCTGTAGTGTATCCAATCTACTTTGCATATCTTTATATGGATTCTGCATGTTTTTTTCTTCTTTTGTTCCTAAAGCTCTAGCAGTAAATTTTGCAGAGTCAACCTGTGGTGTTAACCATTCTATTGTCATTCCAAGAGTGAACAATCCTATAACATATTCCTTATCTGCAAAATCGCTAACAGGATATTGCATCTCAAATTCAATCTGTTCCATTCCGTCATCCATATTAAATGAAGCGAATTTCCTAATAACTCGTTCATCACCTGCAACCATGTGTAAGCGTTCAGTCCATGTTTCATTAAGATCGTTTTCGTCAAGAGAAAGTTCTTTCATATCTGAAATACGTCCTCTTGTTCGTGAAAAAATTGTTTCATATGGAAGCGTCATTGTGAGCCTCCTTTACTACATATTCAATTTTAAAAGTAACTCTGTTCCAAAAATAGAATCAAGCGTCTGAATTCTCTTAACAGAATCAAGTGTTCCGTCATCAACCATACTTGTTGCAATAGTTTTTAATGCTTCCTGTGCTCCAATTGGAAGAGAATAGATTGCTTTTTCCATTTGCGAAGGAGTCATCTTTAAAATATCTCTTAAATCATTTGTCGAGTGAAGAGTAGAATATAAATCATCAAGTTCTGGATGTAATGCGATAAAATCTGCATCCTGTACAACAAAACGAGGTTTAAACATCATCTTGTCACCCTTCCTTGCTGCATAATCCAAATCTCTAAATTCAATTTCCTGAACGTCATCAATATCTGCAAATGTATATAAAGTATCTGATTTAAGTCCAACATAAAATAATTCTCCTGCGGTAAGAGACACACATGGAATCATTTCTGTTGGCTCAAACTTCTTTTTTTCTGATTTCTTTTCAGCCACATCAGTATTAGTATTTTCTATTGCTTTTGTGGTGGTTTTTTTTGTATATGCCATTTATTTTTCCTTTCTATCCAATATAAAAAAGAGTGGCTAGATAAACTAACCACTCAACCTTATTTACTATTCAAGAGTCCACTGACCAAAGTACTGTGGTAATACTACCTCAACACCCATTTCTCTCTGAACTTCATATTTCTGGAAGTCATCAGCGTGTTCACCCTTCTGAGTACCAGACTCATAAATCTGAGTTTCACCCTTATCTGTAAACCACACAAACTGTTCCTGATTCTTTGCAAAGATAAGAAGTCTCTTATCGTCAATAAGTCTCTTTGTTACATCATTGAAAGCAAATCTCTGAGGAATCTCAATAAGTTCTGTTCCTTCGTATGTACCGAGGCGACCAGTCTTTGCAACATCCTCTTTCTGAGACAAACTTCTCCAATCAACTTCTGTAAGACCATTAAGTTTCTTCAATGCAGTCTTTGTACCCATAATAACAACTTCTGCACTATTAGCAGTTCCAACATCCTCAAGAAGTGTATCAAACTTGTCCTTAGTAGAAGCAGATAAAGCACCTGTTTTTACAAACTGAGAGTTGTTAGGTAACTTAGTTGCAGCACCATAAATTCCTGTATAGCAAAGTTCCTGAACTTTATATACAAACGCTTCTGCAATCTTATCTGTCAACTCAGTAAAATCAATACGTCCAAGTAAAATAAGATCAATATCCTTACCAATCTTTACACCATACTTCTTAGTATGAATCTTGTGTGCTGTACCTTCATTTAAGTACTGTAAAGTCAGATCATGGTGGTCACCACTAATTTCAGCAACAGCAAGCATAACCTTTTCTCTTGACCAAAACTCTTCCTCGTCGCCAAGTTTAACATTTCTCATATCTACAAAATCATTAAACCACTCAGATTCCTTGAATGCTGTATCTACCTTAAAATCAATATCAGACTCAAGTAACTCATATACTTCTGTGTGATGAAGCTCTAAGGCTCTTTCACGTCTCTTATTGGATCTAAGATCCTCTTCAGTAAGGTCGCATACCTCCATAATAATTTTACGGATTGCCTTATTTGCTTCATGTTTAGAAACCTTTCTCTGGTTTCCGTCATCATCGTACTCATAAATATCAATTCCGTGATTTAAGTTATATGTAAGCTTCTTAAAATTTTCATACTTATCAGCATCTTCAAAAACTTTTCTTAAATGTTCTGTACTAAATCTCATCATTATTCTATATCCTCCTTTCTATTACGCACCAATTTTTAATTTTCCACTAGAAATCGTTGTGATTTCAGCTCCAACTGTAGGTGAGCCATCAAAATTATCTTCTGTAAGCCAATAACGATCCTGTGAATGAAGCATGTATCCACGAACTGCACCGTCTGCTGGATCGTTATAGAAATTAGAAGCAAGTGCGAGTGAACGAGGACTCTCGACATTGTTGAGAGGTTTCTGATAGATAACGCCAACTCCCTTTGGATCTCTAATTACAACAAGGTATCTTCCTGACGCATCTTTCATTGCGATATAAGCATCAATTTCAGTTGCAGCTTCCATCTCCCAATTATCAAGAGAAGTCATCTTACCTGGTTTGAAATGATATCCATTAGGTGTATCTTCTGTAATCTTTACAGATAAAATGTGCTCGCCATAATCCTGAGCAAGTAAATTACCAATTTCCATCTGTGGAAATTTTGTAGCAGCATATTTAATAGCCATTATGTTTTCCTCCTTAAATTTTGTTTTTTTTGCAATAAAAAAGAACGCATAAAGCGTTCTATATGAAATGAAGTTATATTCAGTTTTTTAATCAAATAAGTTGCCGTAGTTTTTCTTAGGCTTTGATTTCTTATTCATATTTGTAAGTATCTTAACCGAATTTGTGTTTTTCTTTGTGTCAACAGAAGAGAAGTTCGCATGTGCAGACATATAATCTGAATGCATCACCTTTACTTTTGTTTCAAAGTCTTCTACGGAATAATTATCCATAGTCTTTACTAATTCAGCGAAATCAGTATTTACATAATTTCCTTCTGAATCTTTCTCTGTAAGAACAGAATAGTTATCAGCATTGATAATAGCTTCTTTTTGTGCATGAAGTTCATTCTTTTCTGCTGTCTCTTTAAACTCCTTAAGGGCAGCGTAATTAGAACGCATGGATTCAAGTTCAGCTTTCTCACTTGCTGTCAAAAGCTCACGGAATAATTCTATACGCTCACCATCAAATGAAACATTATCTCCATCTTTTGTATAGTTCTGTCGGTAAATTTTGTCAGTACACCAACCCTCGTATACAAAATAAGAATCAAATACATTTGAGATATAGTAATAATCATTATCTGACTCTTCATATGGTGCTAACAGATTATAGAGTGCATATCTTGTATCTTCATGAGAAATCTCATATGTACGAACAATCTTTTCAAAAGTCTGACTTTCACCTTCATTCCCATCTGGATCAGAAGCTCCTTCGCCATTACCTTCTCCATCATTGGAAGGCTCACCAGATTCTCCGTTACCTGAATTATCTCCTTCTGAATTGTCATCATCGAACATCTCAGCGAATTTTGCTTCAAGTTCCTCATCTGACATTTCTGTATAGTCGAATGTTATATCTTCAGCAGTCTTATCATATTTGGCAAGTAACTCTTCAAATTTTGTCATTTTGTTATTTGTTCCTCCTTCCTTTGATTGTGTTTGAACAGGAGTCTGTTCTTTATTGAAATTAGAAAGTGTCTTATTAAGATTTTCTAAGAGTTCAATCAATTTTTCATTTTTGTCAAATTTAACTGAATTGTTATTTACACTGAAATCAGCAATATCAGCACGAGAACCTTCCATACCTTCCTGAATTTCTGTACCATCATCATGACTTCCCAACAAAGTCGAAGCGTTTACATAGAAATCATTTAATTCAAGATATCTCTCCTTGGCGTTGTAAGAGAGTTCATCAATGAAAAGCTCGCAACTATTTTTTGAACCTTGTTTTGCACGAATAATTTCACAAGCCTTTGTGTATTCTTCACTTATATAAGCATAAGCACATACATAATCTTTATCTAAGTTATCATCATGTTCCCAAAATGCAGGTTCAGATGAGAAAGAACCAACTTGAGATTCAATATATTTCAGTTCTTCTTTACCTTTTTCGTCTTTAACAATTTCCATCTCATGACCTTCGAAATCCCAACTGCCATCGTCAAGCTGATGGATTGCAGCCAATACAGGTCTGTCAGCAATAGTATTCATTGCTTTCTCAGCAGCATCCTTTGATACATAACTCTTATTTCTGTTAAGCCCTGTATGAAAAATTCTGAATTTAAGACGCATCATTCCACGATGATTTTCGTCTACGGTATCGTCTATTTCAAAAGTAGTAGGCACTTTTAAAGCCAACTGATAGCCAGTATCTTTAGAACTGAATTTTGCAAATTTCTGCTCTTGACAGAATTTTAGTAAATCATCTTCAGTTAAAATTTTCTTTTTAATAACCTTTGGCATCTACTTAGTCTTTTCCTCCTTTCTGACATAATAAAAGTCGCCCAAGGAAGACGACTAAAATGTAAGCATATTTGTATACTTTAATTTATTTATATCTATATTTTCTGAAAACCGAAGAGTATCAGTATTCAAAAATACATAAATACCATTAGAATTTTGCACCTGTTGATATCCTAATTGAGATAGGAGAGTAGCAGTAGGGATATCTTGGGTTATTATAAATTTTTGATTCATTCCATCAACTCCTATTTATCATTTAAATTTTCGTCTCTTGTGCGAAGTCCAGCATCTGTAAGTTCCGAATCATCCTTCTCTTGACCACCGCCTTTATCATTACCTGTCTGAGTATAAGTGCTAGATAGTGGCTTGAATTTTGAACTAAGTTGCAAACAGTCTTCTTCCAAAAAGTTCATAGATAACGTATCTTTTTCAGACACACCATTCAATGTGTTATAAAGAATTTTGTTTGGCAATCCATTAGTGCATGATTCCAAGATTGATTTTCTAAAATCATCTTTCTGATAAATAGAGACATCAAAGAATTTAACTTTACAGGGTTCAGATATCCAACTAGATAAAAGTCGATTTACAATAGCTTGGATCTGTGGAATAAGAGTTGAAATAGAAAATGTAGAATCTGCAAGTACACCATATTTAAAGGCAGTAGAGTTAGAAGCGGAGTTTAGATTTAATATCTGAGCACCACCAGCCGTATTGAGAATTTCTTTTGTAGCTTTTTCAACCTTTGTAACATCACCTGTTGCATCATCTGGGAAACTTATCTCATGTAATTCACCAGGAACAATAGCAGCGGAAATATATGGTGGTAATGCTTCTTCAAGCATACGATTGAAATACTGAATCATTATATCTGGATTCACAGCCCAATCATCTACATCATTACCCATTGTCTTCATTTCAAGCCATACTAATTTATATATATTAGCTGCCTGTTGAACTGCTTGATAATCAGAAGCATCCATAAGGTCAATCAATGATAAGAATATAGGTGTAAGCACGGGAACGATGGTTTCCCAGTCTTCAGACCTAAATTTAATGCATACATTGTATTCTTCTGGGATTAACTGATATTTTTCGTTTGTACTCTGATATGTATTCCACATACTATTGAATGGTTCACCCCAATATTCAAGAAGTTCTTGATGACTACGGAAATAACTCATATCCATAGCTCCTGCAAATGAACCGTCAGGAAACATACCTGCAATTTTCATATAATCTGGATCTAATGGAAGAACAAACATTCCTTGTCCTTCTGTATAATAAGCACATCCATAAAATACATCTTCTCTTAAAGTGATAGACGCAGCTTTACGAAATTCATAATTCAATCCTAGAGTGTCAACTATATCAACTGTTTCTTGATACTTTTGTAATGTGGATTGCACATTATTTTCGCCTGAGATTATAAATGGGGGAACTATATTACGAATTGTAAGATCAATCTGATTTGCATAATATTTACAAAGACGATAATAGATTTCTGAACGATAATAAAGATAACGAGATAAGCTTCGTAGATTCTTTTCATTAGAAGAGATATTCTTTATGTATGATTTTACATCTTCCTTTGAATAGTTACTGATTGACGTATATCTGGATGATTTCTGAATATCTCGAAGACTTGTAATTGCACTTGTTGCGTCTTCATAACGTTCAAGTTTACTTTTATTTTTCTCATACCATTCACGCATTTCATTTGCGGTTGGCTGTTTTTGAGTAGAAGAAGTGGTTTTCTTCTGTGAATTATTTATTTTAGCAGGTGCATTAGAATTTGCATCTACTTTCTTAGGTCTAGGCATATTTGATAATGCACCTCCTTAATTGTATTTTGCTTTACGGATTGTAAGCTTATTGATGAAACTTGTGGCATCTTCAGTTGGACGTTTTCTATTTGTAATGGCTTTTCTACGTTCACACATGAGGGCGTAAGAAGCCATACAGCATGTATCATTATGTTACTACCTATAAATAGGCGATTAAGGTACTTCCAAGAGTGTCTTTACACTCGACCTTAATTCTCGTATTTTAATATTAGATTATATTACGAGTTCAGACTATCGCATCTTCATATATTTTATAGAATGAAGTTTTCTCACTTAGTCGTTGCAGCTACCATTACGCTTGCTGTGGATTATCCATCTCTGGACTTCCCCAATTAATCAGAGAAAATTTGCTATTTGTAACTTATCTATTTTCATTACAAAGTACCCTATACAAGTTAAGGCACGGTCATCGTGAAGCTTATTAGCCTTCTCAGGTGTAAGTTCAAAAGAATCTTTTCCAGAATCTCTTTTCTTACGAACCATGTTTACAAGTTCTTCTTTTAAAGCATCAATATTAGCAAGAGCAATCTCATCTTGCCAATCAAGTTTTATAGTCTTTGTATTAACAGATTCGATTTTTTCTAATTCTTCGTTGAGTTTAGTTTCAAACTCTTTTTCGTTGACTTTTTGTTTTCTGAGTTCAGCAGAAATTCTTTCTTTTTCTTTAGCCAATTTTTTTTCATCAACATCAAAAACAGTAAGATAGCCTTTATGGTCATATTGTGCTGTAAAGCTGATTTTATCCTGGTTCATAAGTTCTATCATTGCTTCATACATTTCAGATTTATAACCAGTAGGAGACATAAGATGCACTTTGTCTACCGCATTAGGAAATTTCTTAACATAATCAGCAGAATATTCTTTGTCAATTAAGCCTCTATGAACAATGCCAGCAGAATCTGTCCAATCTGGCATAAGATAATCGGCTATGTTTACGCCAGATCCGCCGCTACCTGCATCAATGTATACACCAACAATATTCCCGTATGCGTCAGCTCCACCGTTATAATCAAGAATTACTTTTTTTAAATATTCAATCTGATCTGGTGTCTGCATGGGAGATTTGATTTTTTTACCAACATCAATAAGATTAATACAGTTTACCAATCTCATTCTTGTATCAATACTTCCGTCTACCTGTTCGTATTCATAAATTTCACCAACAAGGATTACTGAATTATCTCGACTTCTAGCAGGATCATATGTGATGACGAATTTTTTATCACCTGTATCGTTATATAGAAGTGGTTTTCTAGTTTCTTCGTTACGTGTAATAACACCTCTACGAATAATTGCGTCAGTACCAGCATCTGTAGTAAAAATACAATAATACTCACGCCTAGCTTTTTCTGGATTTGTTCTCATTTCGGATTCAACCGTATTACGAGATAGAAGAGGAGTGACTAATTCTCCTCTAAGAGTTGGTTTAAATGCTTGTTCACAATCTATATGCAATACACAATAATCAGGATTTCCCATAATCTGCTGTTTTGAAAAATCTCTATATAATCTCCAAAATTGTGTATCTGTTGACGAAGCAGAACTAATATAATATTTTTGATAAGATAAATCTCTTGGTAAGCATCTTTGACGGATAGGATCAATTGAATTACCATCAACATCTTTACCTGTTTTTAAGCTTTTATTAACAACAGCAAATGCACCGTATACATTCATCATTTCATCAGATAAGAAACCACTTTCATCAAAAATTACTGTGCCTCGCATACCTCTCTTGGCATCTATATTTCCGTTCAATGTCCTAGTCATAGATCCGTTATAACATGAATAGGAAAACCCATTGGACGAGTGTGAAAATCCATCACCTGCTGCATTTTTGATTTCTATCTCATTCTTGAATAAAGAACCAGTTGAACCATAAAATGTATCAATATTATCATTAGCGAGTCGTTCCAAAGTAGTGAAAGTTTGTTCAGCCTGACCACCTGTACCGCTTGCAATATATGTCCATACATTACAAAAACACATATCTTTAGACATAATCTCAAGGTCAATAACTGTACTTTTACCATATCCACGAGTACATACTGCAAGTACATTTGGGCAAACCCAACTTCTTTGTACAAGAAGTGCTTGCCCATCTAAAAGTTCTATATTGAAAAAGAGATCTATAGCTTTTACTGGGTTGCATTGCAGATATTTTTGGATTTCAGCGATTTGAATATAAGATTCAATTTTACGAGAAGAAATAGAGTAACCATGTGGTTTTACGTATATTCCATACTGATTATAAAAATCTTTATCATAATCAAGAATTTCATTCTGATAATAATTCATCATAATTTGCTTATTCTGATTCATTTTCAGTGACCTCCTTTGTTTCATTGTCAGGAGACTCTTCAACTTCATCAAACTCTGCAAAGACAGAATATACATCTTTTAAATCTTTTAACTGTTCTTCTTTTAATAGATTGTTTTCTTTTAATGTATCTCTTAAATCAAGATTTTCTCTCAATAAGATTCTATTAATTTCTTGATAAGCATCCTTTTCTTTACGAAGACCAGTATTTACAACACGCATTTCAGAAACCATATCTGACCATTCAGATTCGTCAAGTGCCAATTGCTTCATAATAGAAGCATCACTGATTTCCTGAACTTGTTGCATACCTCTACAAGTATCAATGTCAAAACCATTGACTTCACCACTTCGTAGGTTAAGACTCTTAATTTTTTTGATTTTACCAGTCCAAGTATTTTCACCTTTTTTAGCATTTTTATTGTGCTTTAATGAAATACAACTGTCTTGAGCAAGACTTGTAATAACCGAAGTTATTTTACCTTTACTTTCTTGTAGGGATTTAATTGTTGCAGAATTGCGTTCAATATTAGAAATATCACACATTAATTTTGATATGGTATCATCAATTTTAGATTGTTGTAAGAATCCACGAACAATAGAGATAGCGGAAGAGGTACGCATCATGTCTTCATTTGCATCTTCACTAGAATCTAATAGACCTAATAACTGAGAATATAAAAATGGTTGGTCGGCTATATCCTCTTTTTCAAAAGGATCATAGCTGAGTAATCGAATAACATCATTCTTATTTTTTAAGAAACTATCATATGTATCCAATCCTGCGTGAGACTCAATAAGTTCCTCCTCGGTTGTTTGTTCCTTTGGTGCCTCGTCCTCGACTGCGTGATTATCAAAAATATCCGAATCTTTAAATGTCATGGTGTTATATTGTCCCATAGCCACATTCTTTACATATGAATAATAACCATTGGAACGGACTTTACCTGATGCTAAATTTTCTGATTCTTGAATACTAGCATCCCATAATTTTGATAAAAAAGGCTTATTAAGATACCTCATTGTTTCGATTACAGAGTTTTTATCAGGCTCATGTTCAACCTTGTCCTTCCCAATTTTAAGGGCTATCTTCCTTGCACAGTCTTTACAAATTGGAGTAAGACCACTTTTATTCATTGGATCTGTACTTACATAAAATTTATCCCTTGCTTTATGTGTATCACACATGTAACACCAAGCACCTTCTTTAAGTAACTTGATTTTCTCTTCCTGTGTTTCAACTTTCTTCTTTAATTGTGCAGCCGTTAATTTTGTAGGCTGTGTTTCTTTTGTCGTAACCAAACTAACGACCACCTCCTTTTATTCCAATATAAAAAAGCCACTTCATACGAAATGACTTCTCATAATTTCCAATATTAAATTTCCAATGAAAGTGCAATTTACACACAAACTTGAATAGAGGAATCGAACCTCGCTTATTCCAACGCCTTACCTAATAAACTACTAAAAATCTGTACATTCATTTCTTTCAAATATAAGGTGTGTGGATTTGAACCACATATTCAAGAGCACTATTGTCATAGTGCTAACACGCCCTGTAGGAGTCGAACTCACATCTCTCAGATTTGGAGTCTGATATTCTAACCAATTAAACTAAAGACGTATATAATAAAAGAGCCACCTCATGAAGTGACTCTCTGTTACTATACAAAAAATGTATAGCCTCGCTGTCCATTTAAGTATCAGCTACGTAATGATCTGTAGGAGATTCGGACTCCTGTTGCCGCCGTGAAAGGGCGATGTCCTAGACCGCTAGACGAACAGACCTAATGTGGGTATCTTACCCACTGGATCAGCATAAAGCACTAACTAGCTGATATTGGACTGTACACATCCAGTTATTATTCAGGTACAAACTAAGTACCCTAAGACACACAAGGTATCCATGCTTTTGCTTTCTACAAAGAATCATATTTACTCGCTAACCAACGCACGAGAAGGAGATTACTACCTGTGTCACCCCAAATATATTGCACTTATATAGTGGCACTCCATTATTTATTTGTCTTTCCAAATGTCAGACCGCCCAGCAGCCATTCGCTATTTGTCTATCTCAAAAAATTCGGAAAAGAAACTAGCAATAATTCCATTTCGTATAAAAGCCTAATAGACATTGGTTTTCGTTATTTAGACCGCAGGCTCGAAAGACACTGTAGTACAAACTGGAATTTATGGTTCTCATTAACGCAAAGAAGTGCGGACATCTTCTCAATTCTGAAGGCTGAGAATAACCTATTATCCTAGATGTCGATAAGATTAAGAAAACTAGGATTAAGTTATACTTAACCCATACAAAAGAATTTCTTTTTGAGATACTTCTATATTCTCTGATTGATTTATATGTTATATTATTCTCTTATTTTTGGAATATTTTGACAGAAAATGTCATATGATTTATAATGTAGAGGACAAGCGGTTATTCAAACATCTTTGTTTGGCAAGATAGAGATGGTTAGGTGGTTGAGTCACGTCAGAGCAGTGATGTTCTGTTATATAAATATCCTCGTGACATCATGTAGGAAATACTTACAAAGGAGGATAATGCGTGACATTTTATGGTTTACTAATTTTTACATTAGTAACTGGTATAGTAAGCGGAATTTGCTCTACATACCTAGTTAGAGTTCTTGATAAACACAAAAATGACCGCCACTCGCCAAAGCACGGTCATTAATGTGTTGAATATTATATTTATTTAGCCATTGTTGATTATATTGGCTCAACCGTCTAACGGATAATTGCTTGTTTCTTTTGGTTTGTATTGTAACACATATAATTAGCTGATGCAAGTAAAAATATAATGAGGTAAAATTATGGAATCATTTATAGAAATATTAAAAATAATTCTTCCTGCACTTATAACAGGTATATTTACCTTTATTGTAACCAAATATAATTATAATAAGAATGTTCCATTAGATAATATGAAAATTGCATATAATCGAATTTATTATCCTCTGTATAAAATTATAAACAATAATAAGGAATATAACGAAAATACTATAGATGATGTTATAAATCATATATCAACTTATATGAATGATTATAATATCAAATATATTGACAGATCTACTCATAAAACATATATAATATTAAAAGACAATCATAATAAATATAACTACAATAATTTCAAAAATAACATATATGATAGAAATTCATATTTACGCAGAAAATTAGGATATCTTGAACCTAATTTTATACAGAGTGTTATGTATTCATCTAAAGATGATAAGTTTATATTCTTCTGTGGCGTAGATGGTTTGGTTATTTATATGTCATTTATGATTGCAGCTTTATTTAATAATAAAGGTGTGGTCTACAAATATGCATTTGTATGCGGAGAGGTATTCTTAGTTATTTTTCTTATTAAGATTATAATTAAAGGGATAAGTATTCTAGGGGTTAAAATTATTAAATTTGGTTGTTATGTGAAGAAGTGTTGGAATGAGAAGAAGTGTTAGACGAAAGCTTCATCGGCATCCTCAGTATCTTTACGAATGACATACATCTGAGTAGTTTCGGAAGAATTATTTATTCTCTTCGTCAGTAACATTAGAATTTTTGCTTCTTAGAGCATTGATTTTATTCATAACCTCTGCTTTGGTCTGCTTGCGGCAGTAAAATTCTCTAGTTGTTTCAGTGGATCGATGATTGGCAAGTTCGGCTGCTAATGCTAAATCACCAGTTTCCTCATATACAAGATTTAGCCTAGTCTTACGCTGGCAATGAGGTCTATAGTCAGAAATCCCAATAATTTCGCCATATTTCTTCATTCTATCTCTGATTGCACTGTCACCCATAGGTTTATATTCTCCATTGTATTTTGTAATTAACAATGAATCACATTCCAAGTGGTCATAATCATTCTTTCGCATTTCAAGCCATTCTTGAATAAGTTCTTTTGCAACATCCCCGAAAACCACCTGTGTACGGTATCCTTCCTTCTCCCTTATATCTACGAACATGTTATTCTCTAAATCAAGTTTAGATAGTTGCAACCTTAACAACGCACCAATTCTATTTGCTGAGTCAAAACTTACCTCAAATAAAATTTGATCCTGAATTGAATACTTATCATTTTCAGATAATTCTCTACGGATTGTCTGAACTTGTTCTTCCGTAAGGAAATAAGAATTCAAAATATGTTCTTCATTTGCTTTCTTCATTCTATCAAGCTTTCCATCAAAAGGGTGGTATTTAACAAAACCACGTTTCATAGACCAGATATAGAATGAACTAACAGCAGAGATTTTCATGTTAATAATCTTTTTATGATTCAGAAGTGTTTCCTGGCAGAACATAATATAATTCTCCATAATATCAACGGCATTCTCCATAAACTCATCTGAATATAAATCTAAATCGCCATAGTTTTCGCCTAGCCACATAAGAAAATGACGAAACAATCCTTCATATCTTTTATATGTTGTATCTTTAACATCCTGATTTTTTATAATATTTGATTGGAGATATTTTTTATATTTCTTCAAGTTATTAGGATTTATGAATTTCTCCTTATCCTTGGTAAAATATTTTACTCTTGTTACATGTGCCACTAAATCACTTCCTTTCACATAATAAAAAGAAGTAGGATAGTGGTAAACTAAGCTACTTCTTGTAAAATCTCATTTATTTTAATTATTTTAGTGGGCAGGGAAAGATTCGGACTTTCGAAGGCTTTCGCCAACAGATTTACAGTCTGCCTACTTTAACCACTTGCATACCTACCCATAATAAAAGGAGTGTGCAGCCAATAAATGCACACTCCAAATTATTTTTCACAAATTGCTTTTAAATAGTAATCACAAGCTTCATTAAAATTGCTAAATCCAGTACAATGATCACCTTCGTAAACAGACCAATTAATCTGTTCATCATACGAATCAACTTGCATAACAAATTTAATTCCTCCAATTGTACCTTGAAAAACAATTTCAGGATTAAAATATAACAATTTGGTTTTTAACTGTTGTTTTTTATTCACAATATATTCCTATTTTTATAATATTATTTTTTTCTTACACGAAGTTTATTAGTTAAATAGATTGAATTTTTGATACTATCACAAATAACATCATATAAATTAAGAGCTTTTAAAAGAGTAATAATTGTTTCATAGTTCACATTATTTTCACCAGTTTCAATTCTTGAAATAGTCCTTTGAGATATCCCAGTAATATTGCTTAAATCTACAATAGTATATTTCATATTTACTCTTTGAGCCTTAATATATTTACCTATATTAAAATCAAGTGATGTATTATTAATAGAAGGAGATATAGAAGAAAAGTCATTTTCTCTTATATATTTCTTCCAATTTAATTCATAAATATTAAAAAGACTTTTTCCATAATACTTATTAAAATTATTAAGTGTTGGTTTATACACATCAATTAAATAACTTTCTAATGCTATTGATTGTGCTTTATTATCTAATTTTATATAAACGACAAAGCTTTCTAATAATAAATTATTATATTTTTTATCAATATTATCACATATACCCTTATCATGTTCATATATTCTTCTTGACAAATCGTTTGTTCTTCCTACATATAACCATGGATAATTAGGATGTATATATCTATATACATATTGAGGTTCTTTATTTAGAATGTAACCATATTGTTCGTCAATCTTTTGTGTCTCTACCATTTTATACCTTATTAATATTTTAATTAGAATTTAAAATGCTTAAAATCTTAACAAATCATCAAGTTCATAGATTCTTTTAATGCTATTATGAATTGCTTCATATTCAGAAAGTATAGAAGAAAAGCTCTTATTCCATTCAGACATTTCATCAATTTTCTCACCTAAATAATCTAACAATTCTTTCTTAGATACCTTTTTACCATTAATCTCATAAGTTCCAGATTTTACATCAAAATAATAAGTATCATTACCACAACAGCAACAATTCTCACAATCTTCATCGCAGTCATCATCAGTATCTTTGATATTATCAATATACACTTCAAATATATTCTCACCATAAACATGCGACATTATCTTAGAATTGCAATTTTCAAGAACATAAACGGCTTCTCCGCATATATCCTTATATCCATTATTATCTTTTGCAGGCTCACAACCAATTTCATCAACAAATAATGTGATAATATATTCATCTGTATAACCATTGACATTAGAATCGCCGAGTTCTTTAATACTTGAAATTTCAAAACCTCTTTCAGAAATAAGATTTTCAATCAATGTTTTTGCTTCATAATACTTTGCAACAACGACAACATTATTTAAACCATCATACGAAGTCACATTATGATACATTGAATTAACCATATCAGCTAATTCATAGATATCTTTTACAACTACTGTATTTATTTTAATCACGTCCCTTCAGAATTAAAGCTGCTTTGCTGACTTATTCATCTTAAATGTGATTTCCTGATGGGCAGGAGTTATATATTCCTCACCTTTTCTGTCACCTAACATAATCTTGCCTGTTCTCTCAGGTACATCCTTAACCTTAAATTTACCAAGTTTACCTACAGGAACAGATTCTGTAGCATCAGTCTTTAATGTATCTGTAATAACCTCTGCGTATGTATCAAGTATAAGAGCAATATCACCTTTCTTAGCTCCTTCAATTCTTTCTGCAATTGCGCTTACTAATTCGTTCTTTACCATTTTTAAAATCTCCTTTATTTTCCTTAATTTTATTTTGTAATATAAAAGAGGGTAGCGTCCATATAAGGTACACTCCCTCTGATAGTAGCTTTGTAATCCAAATTATGCGTAATATTTACATAATATGTAATTATGCATTATAAATGCATTTTTTACTAATCAAGTTGAATATCATATAAACAAATTAAACCATCTTCACCAATAACAGAAACCGTCTGTTCTGGTCTATTTGTTTTTCTAATAGAAGTAGCGTAATTATCACTACCTGATACGCAACCTGACTGAATTACTTTTGCGTCATATACTGTTTCCATAGCATTAGTATGTCTGTGACCAAGTAACACAATTTGAGGTTTAATTCCAAACATCATTGTAAAATTCTGTACAACACTACTTGGCGAATCTTTGTGTCCATGAGCAGCAAACACATTATTTCCACGAATATTGAACATTGCAATTTCTGGCTCAATGGTATTATCACAAATAGTGATATTTTTTACATTCTGCATTCTTGCCTTCAAATAAAAAGGTAACAGTATGTCCATATTTTCGCCATCTAAAGCCTCTTCCTTTTTAGGGGAAATCCTAGAATGATTACCAGGTGTTGTATATACATAGATATGATTAAAATGATTTGCCATTCTCAATAGCATAGCAGAAATTAACTCTGAAACATATTTGAATTGCTCCATAAGATCCATGTTATTCTGTAATCGAAGATTATTATGAATAATACCGCTGAGAATTTCTCCAATTACAAGATAACAATTTTCAGAACCGTGTTGTCCACGAATATCTAAAATATCAGAAGTAAATTTTTCAATTCGTTTCTTTAAAACATCTTCATCAAAATCATTCTTCCAATTATGTATCTCTATACCGCAATGGATATCAGTGAGATGGCACAGTAAATCAGTCGAACTATTAAACAAAGTATAATGTACTGGAATATTTATTGGCTCAACATTCTCACAAATAATACGCTTCACCATATCAGTGTAAGACTCTTTACGAGCTTCCTGTCTGATAAGTCGATTGTACTCAACCCTCGCATCGGAAAGCTTAATCTTTTCTTTACGCATTTTAATTAACTCAGCATTATCATTATCTTCGGTTTCTACTGGTTCATTAACCCATCCAGCATCAATATACTCGTATAATAATTTACTGCCTTTACGCACTGTATCTCTGTGCTCTAAATCACCATTATATTCAGAACGAAAATCGGCAACATCCTGCCACTCTAAATTTTCGTCTATCTTTTTTCTCTTGAGTAAGTCTAATTGTTCTCTAAGAAATTCATTCTTTTCGATGTCGTTCACCGCCTTACTCTTCAGAATCTTCCTCTACAGGAAGTTCAAATGTAATCTTGAATCCAATCTGGTCGAATGGAATTGCATCAATTACCTGCTGAGATAAATCCTCACCTGTTTCAGCATCTACAAGCTTTAAATCCTTTACAGAAATGTTATCTAATTTAATTGTTTTCTTAGGAGCTGTAATCTTCTCCTCAGTTTCACTAATTTTTATCATCCTTTTTCTCCTTATCAACTAAAATAGGAGAGCAATGTGCTCTCCTTAAATAATTTCATCTAAACTTGTTATATATCCATCTGCAACACCAAGCTCAATTGCCTCTTTTGCAGACAAGTACCAATCTGTAGAAAAGTGTTCTTCGAACACATCATTAGGTATCTTAGTTCTTGATAATACAAAATTACCAAGTTCTTCAATTTGTCTCTGATAATTCAAAATAGCAGCAACAACTTCATCATAATTACCCGCAAATTGACTAGCTCCTTTATGAATAAGGAACTCGGCAGTTGGAAATGTATATCTTTTATGACAAGCAAGATATATAAAACATCCACTTGATGCAGCCATACCTACATTTATTCCAACTACAGGAGTTTCACTAAGCTGAATTGTATCTACGAGACAATTATTTACTTCTAAATCACCACCTGGACTGAAGAATATAACCTTGATTGGATTTCGAGATTCTTTTGGTATATTTTTTTTGTTTATCTTCAAAATTCCATTGCATAATCATCTTTGCATATTCCAATGTCATTGTTGTTATTTCATCATCAATCCAAAGAATTCTGTTTTCATAATTCTTATAAAATTGCAATAATGATGGATCTGGTAACTGTAAATTCTCTGCATTCTGTGGAATAGCAATATCTAAATATGCAGTTTCTAATTTATTTTTATTCATAGGCAATTAAGCCTCCAATTTCATAATATTTCTCTATAAAGGAATAATCATACCCTTCTCAGAGCATTTGACTTTATAAGTCTTATTATTTTTTGAAATTTCTTCTTTTAGATGTTCTTTTAAACAATTCTTTGCTTCAATAGATCCATGTACTAATACAAGAAGATTAGTATTTAGATTTCCACCATATGTCAACAAATCATTAAAATTGGCATGAGATGAAAATGTACTCATTGTTATACAATCAGCCCTATTAGGAACTGGTTTCTTATTAATATTGATTGTTTTATGAGTTTTACCGTTTTTAATTCGGTAACTAAGATAGGAGTCGTTATCTCCGACAAACCCTGAGAAAATAATCATTGAATTAATGTCTTTAAGATATTGTGTTAAATAAGATAGGATTCTGCCATTTGTACAAAAGCCTGATGAAGAAATCACGATTTTTGGTGTATTGTCTAATACACATGCTTGAGAGTCTATTTTCTCTCTAATATATTTTACATTTTTCCAATTATAAACCTTATTCCATAGTTCATAATCATCATATGATAATACATTTTCATATGCATCGCAAATATCACATGTAAGCATAGAGTCAACTACAATAGGTATAGTAAACGCTTCGTCTTCACCAAACAACAGATATAAAGTTGTCAGTAATTCTTGTGATCTTGCAAATGAAAATGCTGGAAGCACGAGAGTACCCTGTCTCTCTAATACAGTATCAATCGCAACCCTTAAATGTTCTACATCAAATTCACGAGTTTTCTTTGATACTCTTGTATTGATTCCATAAGTTGATTCCATAATAGTTATATCATTATAAAACTGTGGGATTTCCGTATTCTCAACATAATGATTCTTTGTTTCTAACGCACCAATATCTGAAGTATAAAGAATTTTTCTTTTTTTTAGACTATCATCAAGTATTAACTGTAACTGTGCAGCTCCAACACAATGAGAGTCCTTTAGCCATTGGAACGCAATTACGTCATCAATTTTATACAAGAAATCATATTTATCATACACTTGAAACAACTTTATAGTATTCCATACATCATCTTCTGAATACAATGGTTCATATTCTCGTCCATATCTTTTAGATAATACTCTCGCTTCATCAGTTACAATAAAAGCACAATTTAATAAAAGATATTTTGCCATTACAGAAGTGGCATATGTAAGAATGATTTTTCCTGTAAAACCTTCCTTAACAAGTCGAGGTAAAAGACCGATGTGGTCAATATGGGTATGTCCAATGAATACATAATCTATTTCAGTTGGATCAAATTTGAATTTTTCAGAATTGACTTTATATGCTTCAAGATAAGAATTGTCTTGATAAAGACCACACTCTAATAAAATCTGTTTTCCACCAAACTTAATTAGAGTCATTGAACCAGTTACATCTGTTGCATTGTTGCCACAAAATAAGATTCCATCATTTTTTAATTTTTTCTTTCCGATGGCTTAGACACCACCTTCCTCATATATTTCGTCTATTTGACGATTGAATTTTTTCTTAACTCATATAAATCCTTTAGAGTTGCTTTATCTTCACTAAGGTAATATTTTGGATGAGAACTTTTACTTTTATGTAATAATCCATCCTTAAACCTACTTGCAAAGTTATAACCTAATTCCTGTAATTTAACAGATTCTCTCTGAGTAATAAGTATTATATTATTCACGACCTTTACTTTATATTTTCTGCAATAGCAGAATAATTCTGATTGAGAGACTCGAACTCCCGACATCTTGCTTACAAGGCAAGCGTTCTACCAACTGAACTAAACCAGAATAATATTCTCACACGGAGGTATAAGAATATTTAATTAATATGAGCTGAGATATTGACTCAATACACTACCATCTATTGCGGTTGGACACAATTTATCACACTGTCGATTAGACAGTAGGTAGCAACAACACCAGTTTTGACATAACTGGCAAACTCTTACCACAAAGCGTTATAGATTTTCTTTTTACACATTCTTCCTTGCGAGATTCATAGGTTGCAGCCTATTAGAGTTGCATATACTTGTACTTTCTCACATAACACCTTGCGAGTGTTATATGTGTCCATATTACAGGACAATAAGTTGTTTTTCTCTTTGCGGTCATACACACTTTTGCTTGTTATTTTCTATCAGTAAATCAAATGATATTTTTATTATTAAGAGATTTTCTTCATTCACCAAAAGTATGTACTTACAAATGGATGATGAGGTGTATATTTGACCATCAGTACCTTTTGGGTACTGCCCAATCATCACCATCCTGCTCGGATTGCGATCTCCTTGCTTTTTGATTCTATCCCTGTTTTTCAACTTAAGAGATATTACCAAAATCCTATCAACAGTTATACTTGCGGTATTCCCGTCAATAGTACACAAATCATCCCCACATTTCTGTGTTAATACAGTGCCTATTTCGAGACACCCACCAAATCAATTTGTTTAAGAATCTCGTGCAATGCAATTGATTACATAAACTCATAAATAGTCATTATCAGTTGACCTCTGACCTTAGATATGGCGTAGATTTTATGTGTTTTCCGTTAAACTGTATTATACAGTCGCAGCCTTATAATACGATAAGAACCACTTTATACGTGTCGCCACGCTTATTTTAAAATTCAACATCTTCTGATCCGAAACCGACCAGTCCTATAAAATAGGATAACTCCCACAACAGGATTCGAACCTGTAACTTACGGATTAACAGTCCGTTGCTCTACCATTGAACTATATGGGAAGAGTATCAGTGATTACACCATTTTTTTATAATATAACCACCGATATAAGAAAGAGAGGTTAGCTTATGAGATAAACTTATTGATATTATGAAAATGTCCCTATTAGGACGGGATATTAAGAAAAGCTGATTTCATTGTTTTCCATATGTGATATATACGAAGCTGAAAACAGTTATAAAGCCTTATTTTACAAGGAAAACTCGGTTTTTCTATTTCGCTACTCTATATTTATGAGCAATTTTTCGCTTTCTTTCACGTTCATTTAAAGTCGCACAATCACAACAATACAATCGTTTATTTCCTGTTTTCTCGATAATTCCACCACATCGTTTACAACGAGAATATTTTTTATGATCCCTGATTCCATAATACTGTTTTTGATATTTTCTCATTTCTCCATCAAGTGATCTATTAATATATTTTACATAAAAATTGTCTTCGGTGATAAAATCATAGTTATTTACAATCTGTGTCTTATCCTCATATTCTCCAATCAATTTGCAATTATCAAAACATCTTCTCAAAAATCCTTCAACAACTTTTTTATACTCATTCCAAGATAATGTCATTTTCTCCATTTGAAAACGCTGTTTAAGCTTTTCAGCTTCATCAATTGCATCGTCAATTATATTTGTAACTGTATCTGTATCCATTTCTGTTCCAGATAACCAATCAAAGTACATTAACTTTGGTTTCTTTAATAAATCCATGTACTCCTTATTGAGAATTACTTCTTTATCAAAATATCTTGTATAAATATTATTAATTTTCTGCCTGATAATAGCACACCAATTTTCATCTTTAGTCATTGACTTGTAATATCTGTATTCAATTCCTGACCATGTATCAAATACTCGTCCAAGTTCTGTGTCAAGTAAATCCTTTCTGACTTTAAAATGAATTGTTTTAATATATGTACGCCTTTTATTATCAGAAGCCCATATTGAGGAGCAGAACGAGTTGAATATCTCGTCCTTTACCTCATTATGCTCTACTTCTTTGTAATCTTCTATAATTTCATATAGAAATGTTTCATTACAGTCGTAAATATGTATCACCTACCTCAAATTCATAGTATTTTCCAAGATATTCATATGAATTATCCGTCTTATAAGGAACTTCTCTTATTAATATATTTCTCTTTGGATTCGTGTTATTCTTGAGATTTTCAATGATATAATCACCATAAGCTGACCATGCAAGAGATTTGCTAATAGAAACAGAAGAGTACGAAGCTTTGATAACATAATTTGCTATAATATTTTCAGGCAATCCGATCTCGTTTAGGAGTTCTGCCTTATAATCATTTACGACTTCATCCATATTGAATTTATGATCTTCATCATCCGACTTATCTCTATGTAGATTCAGATGCAGCTTAATATCAACCGCATACATATTTATAAATTTTCTGCATTTCTTTAAGACTTTTCTATCAGACAATTCCAAATCATTATCAATGATTAAGCATCTAGTATCAACTAAATCAATTTTATTATCCCATAAGATATTTTTCTTTTCCCAAGTTTCAATATAATCACATAACTCATTCATAGGAGAAGGAGAGTGATATGCATTAAGATATTCTTTGTCCTCATCAGAAGCATCTCTATTCTTCTTGATTATATTCATATAGGATTTCATTTTTTTAGGATAGTTATGAAGTAAGAAATATGGAAGCTGTTTAAGATGCTTTCTAAGACCTGAATTCATATGCCATCTGAATCCTGTTTTAAGGAAGTCAATTTCTTTGCCCTGAAAAATTCTTAGAAGAGAAGAGTAATCAGAATATAATTTTTGAATATCTGGATTAGTCGTATATTTATTCTCTATACTTGTGGCAACATTAGTAATTTCACCAATACGATTATCTCTTGTCATTACTTCATACTCAATAAGATTCTCTTTTGTATATGGTTTTGACTGAGCGGTTACTTTGTCTTCAATATCAAGTATGATATGCTTGTCTATTTTTGAATCAATGATAATAGGATCATTGCTTAAATAGAAAATATCCCCATCAAAATCTGCGCCACCTTGCTGTGGTGCTGACACATCATACATGTTAAACATTACTACATCTTGGTCTTTAAAATAATCAAACCATTTTACAAGAATGTCATTTCGTACAATCTTAATCTTATTTACTTCTGACGGATCAACAAGTGGAGAACGGAATGAACAACAATATCCTGGTTCAAAATTTGCTGTATATAATTCTCTTTCTCCAAGACAGCCAACTGGTTCTTCACCAACGGCATACTGAAGATAACCAATCATGTCACCAACACCTGTATGATAAAAACCTGAACAATAAATTTTACCAACCTTTGCTTCATCAATAGACTTTTTAAGTTTTCTATAAATGAATTGCTTAACGGCAGGATCTTTCAGCATAACATCATTTATCAATGCAGCTTCAAGATATTTACTTTCTGGCTCATAATCTTCTGTGTCTGTAATTCCCATGAATTTATATGTATAAAATTTATCACCTTTAATGATTTTTTCATACATATTAGTAGTATATTTTGCAAGCTTAATGATTTTTCCATCATTCTTAGAATCTAATATGTCATAGTCCTTTTTTGTTTTATCTGTATAACATTTGACATATTTATCATTCCAAAGATCCAGACATTGTAAATACTGAAAATTCATTCGTGTATATTTATTTAAATGCTTAATATGATGACTGTATTTACTGATTCCAAGTTTGAATTCATATTTTCTAACAGTATTCATATATTCAATCCATGCGTTTTCGCCATAAGTTGACTTAAAAATCTTGTGACCTTTAAACATCGAAATATTCCAGATGCAATCTATATCATCAATGTTATGAACATGCCCATAAATGTCAGTAATAGTGGTGTAACCCCATTCTTTAAGAATTTGTTTAAATGGTACATATACAGAATATCCTTTAATAAATGGTAAACGAACCTGTGTTCCAATAACTTTATAGTCTAATCCAAGCTGCTCACTCACAGTATTCATAAAGTTTTCTTCATGACAACCACATCCATCAAAAGGTGATAATCCAATATCTTTTAATCCTTCTTCAATTTCTCTGGTTTTATATTTCTTTTTCTTACCAGTATTTTCATCAACAAATTCTTTTTCTCTTTCAACTACGTATTTGATAAGCTGATTTTTTAATGTCTTTTCATACTCGCCAATAATCACAATATTAGGCATATAATCTTTAATAAGAGTACATGAACTGAATGGCAAACATCTCTGAGCTTCGTACTTAGAAATAACACACTCATCAATTTTAATATCCATCTGAGTAATCAAATATAACTCATCAAAAATTTCATCACATACAAATGCAGTTATTCCATCTTTACCTTGTGAAGCTGATTTGCCAAAACGAGAGTAGTGAATTCCATTATATGTGAATCCATCATTTAGAATTCTTCTAAGAAATTCTTCCTGTTTTGGATTCTTCTTTGCAACAACCAACATAAGTTCACTTATATGAGATGATGGTTCGCCACGAAGTCTCTGAATCTGATCAAATAAAGGAGAGTCACCTTGCTTGATAAGATATTCTTTTTTGATTTCGGTTTCTCTATTAATCTGAATATTAAAATTCCCATCTATAAGTTCTCTTATTGGTATTTTAACTAGTGTATATTGTACCTTTTTTATAATAATTCACCACCTTAATCTAAATTCTCCCAAAATTCATCTTCAGAATCATATCCACCATAATCTAAGCTCTCTGCAAACTCGTGAGATGATTTTGTAGAAGCTTTGTAATAACATTGCTCCAATTCAGAACATTTTTCACATCTGAAATTGTTGTCAAATTCACATTCCGAAAGTTCATCTACGATTAATTCTTTCATTTCTTCAACATTGTCAAAATTATTATTCATATAAATTTACCTCCACTTATATATTCTCCAAATGAAATTTCTATTTACAATTATTCAAACCACACAGGAGCTTTACCTATGTCATATTTCTTGCAAATAAGATACGAACAATATCCGTCTATCAATTCATAATTTCTATCAATTACAATCTTCCCAAGTTCACCATACTTAATAAATGTCTTTTCTTTTTTTTCTGTATTTATAATAATTGGGTGGAGTAGCAAGAAATTCTTCCCTAATCTTAATCTCATTAATTGGAATCCAATATTCCTTATTTGAACTGTAATCAATATCAAAAAATATTCTCAGTCTATCAATAATTCTCATCTTTACAATCCTCCTCGTCCATTGTTTCAACACAGTATCCCAACCAATCTATAAGATAATCAGTACATGGAATACAGTCTCTATGTATATATTGTCCTTCTGAATTTCTCAGATAATCTTGCCCACTTAAAATACCCCCACCACAATAGCAGCATAAGTAATTATATTTCTGATGAAAGTTTGGACATCTTGTAAGACAAGGATTATTGCCACAAATATTGCACATACAAATAACCTCTCTTTTTAATTTTTTATACACTCATAGGAATATCCATCGTTGCTTGTATAGTAAATATGTTTTATTCCTAAATCTTTTATAGCTGCCATACAACTTGGACATGGACGACACATGCCAAACTCTTTATCAAATCTTGTTCTAAAAATATATAATTTTACTTTTTGGAAATTTATATCCAGATGACGGATAGAATTAAGACAATTGATTTCAGCATGTAAAGTCGGTTTAATACCATTCTTATTCCATGAATTTCTATATCTGTTATAATATTTTTGAATAGGATGCGTTTTAATTGTATTACAACCAATTCCTATTACATTTCCTTGGTAAACGGCTATGCACCCTATATGTGTTTTTTTATAATCCGAGATGGTAGCAGCCATTTTAGCTTTTTTAAAATATCTATAATCTGATTTACTTAACATTTTTCTCTAACTCAAACATAGCAGTTCCTCTATCAATACAATCAAGCTCATATTTGTATCTGTCTATATATCTCTGAATAATTCCTCTTTCTATAAGCATTTCAATATACTTCACTAAATCATTCTTGATTGTTTTTATCTCAGAAGAAAACTCTATTTCAATCTGGTCATCCATAAGATCTAAATGGTCAATATCTGTTTGTTTAATATAAAAAGTGGCTAAGTAAGATTCTTTCTCTTTATTCCACTTTGCTAAAGCAACTACTGTGTAATTATTATGTAAATCTACGCTAATACCAACATTAGCAATAATTTCGTATCTAAGCATGTACCGCTTCCTCCTTTAAATTTTGTCTTTCTTCACAAGCCTTAAGCTTTTTGTTATAATCTCTAGTTGTACATTCTCTCTTTTTGGTTTCATCAAACTTAAAATCCGCAGCTATACGACTGGCAATATTTAAATCGCAACCACCGAAATCCGCTTCTGATAACTTGGGATAGCATACAAGCTTGTTCTTTCTCTTAAGTTCCATTGTTCTTGTCATTACATGTCTTTCTGTTTCCTTTGTCATAAATATTTGTTCTCCTTGTTAAATAAATTTTTTTGTTCATATCATCGCTCCTTTATATAGTGTGATACGGTTTATGTGTTACTTTTATATATTCCCTTATTTAAAAGGGTTTTATTTAAAAATTAAAATGTGAAGTTTGTTCTAAAATGTTATCCTTGATTACCATTTTTAATTTCTCCAAAAGAGTCAACATGATATATTTCCAACATTTTAGTAATAGCCCACTCAATTTCTTGCTCATAGCCTTCTTTGTTAAGTACATATATATTTGGTACATTTTGTGGTGGTTTCTTTGGATCAGGTTGAACGCTGCCGACTTCTTTCTTAACGAGAAGCGGTTCTTTGTCGCCAATAGAAGATGTGAGATATTGAATACATTGATTAATGGTATCTTTTGACATAGAAAGTTCTTTTGACATAGATTCTATACTTCGCCAAAAAGCTTCTGGTTTGGATTCAGGATTATACATGATATCTTCATTGTCTTTATTTTTTGGACGAACAAATATATAAGAATTAATATAAAGAAACGCCATTAATATATTCTCTTTATTAATACTCGATTCATTCATCATAATAAAATCAAGTTGAGAAGATGTGATTTTTGAGAACTTATCAACTGCATCAAAATTTTCAGGAATTATTTTAATCTCAATACCAGTATCATAAGTTATAGAATCAAGATCTTGTTGAACTTCAATCATTTTGTTATTAATCATATATTCTAGTACATCAAGAATTTCTTGAACTGCTTTCGGTCTACGTTTGTGTGTCTTGTATCCGTAGAAATTTAGAACCTTTCTAAGAGTAATCCAACTATAGTCTTCATAAGACCTGTATTTATCAATAAGAATATAAGTGATATAGAATTTTCGGCTAACTCCATACTTAGTTCTAATATTTCCTTGAATGTAGTCACTTGGGAAACGAGTAAAGTATTCTGTTTTCTGTTGCAATGAAAAATTCCTCCTTGTATGTGATATTTATTTATTCTCCGTTTGAGATTAAGTGGAAGATGAATTTACGAGCGTTCAGTAAAGTAGGTCTGAACCCCTACTTGTTTGTTTTATTTTTGAAATTGGTAGGGGGTGAAACCTACTTTGCCGAACTGAAAGAAGATATATAACATTATTAATAAGACAGACTATTCCGTTTGTATTTCGCTTACGCTACATACAAACTCCATAATTTTTTGATTGATTGTTATTGGTTGATTTAGGTGTATGGTGCTTTGGATTGATACTTTTATTTAGGTACATATACGATGTACCTATATTATTTTTGACCTTGAAACATGTTATTTATTTCTTTTAAATGAAATAGTATATAACATATATCTAATATTGAAAATATGCATCCAAAATATTCAAGATTTTCTCTTATATAAGGATTTGATAATTTTCTTATAACAGATTTTCTTGTTCTTTTAAATAAAATTGGTTTTTTCATAATATCATTCTCCTTTGATATATTATTTGATATATTATTCTCTCTTCAATTGTTTACCCAAAGATGTTCTTTTCTTGCTAACGCTGCGAAAAGACCGCCCTTATCAAAGGGCTACATCTTGTGCTTACGCACATATTATCTTTTGAGCTTGTATATAGTTTTTTTATACCCCTATCTGTGGGTTAAAAATGAGTTTTTGAGAGTAATTTTCAATTTTTATGTCTTAGGTGATAACTTATAAGGGTATGAGATAAAAGTGGCTAATTTTTTCTGTGAGGTGTGATTTCTATACATTATTCGATTAATACAAATAATTGTTTGCTTATTGTATCTAAAACATTTTTATGAATCTTATATTCATTAGCATATTTTCCATCTCTATCAATTGGTACAAACTCAGTTCTGACATTTTTTGATTCTTTCGACTCTTTTATTATTTGATATAATATATTTTCAGAAATATCATAAGTTTTAATATATATTCTCAGAGCATATACGGCAATTGGTGAATAAGTAGCCATTATAATATCCTTATTTTCCTTAAGGGCATTATCAAATATAGTATTGAGTCTATGCCACATTTCTTGTGGATGCTCTAATACATAATCTTGACCGTTTAATACTTCAGGAAATAATATTAATATATTGTTAGGCGATTTTTCTTTTAATTCACTAACCTTTTTAATAATTTCATTTTCTGTATAAGGTGTACCTGTTATAATTATTGTTTTCATATTTTTTCCTTTTTTGCAATTCTGTCAACTAATTCATCAAATATATTTCTATAAAAGTTACATGATAAGTTATTAAATGTTTCTGTTGCAATATGTTAAATTGCTCATAATGAGTCCTCCTTAAAATTTATTTTTTTTGTTCTGATGAGAGTAGTGTGATGATTATTTACAATAGATTATTCTCTTATATAAATTTGATTTTATGAATTTTTAGTATTGTATGAATATGTCAATCAACAAAGAGAGTTAATGTTAAATTCTTTACATGGGATATAAGGCGAAAATTAATAATTTAGAGTCTATTTTGGATTTTTATATATCAGGTGGCTAGTTGTTAGGGTGGAGGGTAAAATTGAAATTTGAGCTGTGAGAGTGGATTTTTGTATAAGTGTGAGAATTGATAATGTTATTTATAGTAAATATGATGAATGTATATAGATAGTTAATGCAATTTTGGGTGATGTAAAAAATTGACCTTGTATTTTGAGTATTTAGGTGGGTAAAAATGACTTTAGGTGTTATTGGTAGGACGAAATAAAAATGCTGTGTATGGGCGTGATAGAGGGTTTAGATGAGAAATGGGATTTTTGCTATTGTTATAGTAGGATTTTTTGATGGATTGTATTGGATTTTTTTGACTGTTCTTGTGATGTATATAGGTAATTTTGGGTTTTTCTGATGTGGTTTTTATGTACCCCCTGTATTGTAGATTAGAGATTTATGATTTATGTGATTGATTATAATGATGATTCTGGATTAAAAATGGTTATCGGTAAAAGTGCTTATAAATAAGGATGTTTTTGGAATTACGGGTGGGTTTTTGGTAAGATGGAAGTTTAACTTTTTCATTGTGATTATCTCCTTTAAATATCTCTCTTTATTCTGC
>OLNO01000155.1_pt1 | contig 70881 bp, 60 predicted proteins | sample 1672861 | NCBI WGS metagenome assembly OLNO01 (sample SAMEA3136731, study PRJEB25190) | human gut metagenome | reverse complement strand
CCAGCGGAGCTTTAGCGGAGCGCACGAGCCTTGCGTAAGCGAGGCTCAGACTCTCCCTGATCCCTTTGGTTGTCTCCCTCTTTCATATTGACAAGTGCGCCCATTCGAATAGCGAACCCGAGAAGTGCTATCCGACAAAAAGAACTATCGGTAGCTAATTTACTACAGATAAACGCTAAATCTCACTTTAACACAGTTTTTTACCCTCCAACGCTTGCAAATAGACTCGCAATGTTGTATAATAGTTAAAGTATAACTATAATGGGTCAGTAGGTTCTGCCACAAACGGCAGAAAAAGCCCCGCAGGAAAGGAATGACGGCATAATGGATATAAAGACCATTGACCATCTGTGTAATCTGAGCAAGCTCAATTATACCGATGAGGGTAAAGAAAAGGTAATGGGCGAAATGAGCGCAATAATCGAGCTTATGGACACCGTAAAGGAATTTGACGTAGTTTACGATGATACCAAGGATAATAACAGCATAAGCTATGACGAGGTAAGAAAAGACGTTGCAAAGCCCTCATTCCCCACAGAGAAGCTGCTCAGCAACACACAGCCCAGCGGAAACTGCTATGTAGTTCCGAAGATGGTAGACTGATAAACGAGCCGAAAGGATAAGAGAATAAATGGAGCTTAAAAAACAGACGCTCGGCTCTCTGCGTGAAATGCTCGATACAAAGCAGATAAGCGCCGCAGAGCTTTGCAAGGAATATTCAGACAGCATAAAGGCTAAAGATTCCGATGTACTCGGATATATCACAGTGACCGAAGACGAGGCACTGAAAAATGCGGAAAAGGCACAGGAGATTATAGACAAGGGCGAGGCAAAGGCACTCACCGGTATACCTCTTGCAATAAAGGATAACATCTGCACGGACGGAATAAGAACGACCTGTGCGTCAAAGATGCTCGAAAACTTTGTTCCGCCTTATGATGCAAACGTAATAGAAAAGCTGAAGGCCGAGAATTATGTGCTTCTCGGAAAAACAAGTATGGACGAATTTGCAATGGGCGGCTCTACACAGACAAGCGCATTTGCAAAGACAAGAAACCCCTTCGACTTATCCCGTGTACCCGGCGGTTCAAGCGGCGGCTCGGCGGCTGTAGTATCTGCAGGACTTGCACCTGCGGCGCTCGGAAGCGACACAGGCGGCTCTATAAGACAGCCTGCCTCATTCTGCGGCGTTACTGGCCTTAAGCCAACCTACGGCAGAGTATCACGCTACGGTCTGGTGGCATTCGCAAGCTCGCTTGACCAGATAGGACCTATCGCAAACAGTGCGGTCGACTGCGGTACTATACTGAATGTTATCTGCGGTAAGGACAGCCGTGATGCAACAAGCGCAAACAAGCCCGCCGAGGACTTCAACGCCAAGGTCGGCAAGGATATAAAGGGAATGAAGATAGCACTCCCAAAAGAATTCTTCGCAGACAGCACAGACGATGAAGTGAAGAATGCGGTTCTTGCGGCGGCTAAGAAATACGAAGAAATGGGCGCAACGCTCGTTGACTGCTCGATGAAGAGCCTTAAGTACGCAGTATCGGCTTACTACCTTGTGGCAAGTGCCGAGGCGGCATCCAACCTTTCACGTTTCGACGGCATCAAGTATGGACTTCGGGGCGAGGGCAGAACCTTTGACGAAATGATTCGTGACAGCCGTACAAGAGGCTTCGGTGATGAGGTAAAGCGCCGTATACTTCTCGGTAACTATGCGCTTTCAAGCGGTTACTATGACGCATACTATTTAAAGGCGCTGGCGTTAAAACAGCAGATTATAAAGGAATATAACGAGATATTCGAGAATGCGGACGTTATTCTGACCCCTACCGCTCCTACAGTAGCATATAAGATAGGTGAGCAGGAAACCGACCCTGTAAAGATGTATCTTGCAGATATATGCACCGTAACGGTAAACATCGCATCGCTCCCGGCAATCTCCGTACCCTGCGGATATAACGCAGATGGTATGCCCATAGGAATGTCGCTTGTCGGCAGAAAGTGGGACGAGGCTACGCTGATACAGACGGCAGACGCCTTTGAAAAGACGTTTGAAAGACGTTACAGCGAGGTTTAAGAAGGGACGGTAACAATATGAAATTATATCCTACCATAGGACTTGAAATACACGCAGAGCTTCTCACAAACTCAAAGGTGTTCTGCACCTGCTCGGCTGAGTTCGGCGGCGAGCCTAACTCCAGATGCTGTCCTGTCTGCTCCGGACTTCCCGGAACGCTCCCCGTGCTCAACTCAAAGGCTGTTGAGTACATTATAAAAGCAGGCTACATCATGAACTGCGAAATATCACGCTTTACAAAGTGGGACAGAAAGAATTATTTCTACCCCGACCTGCCCAAAGCATATCAGATTTCGCAGATGCCCCGCCCCGTGTGTCTGGGCGGTCACGTTGACGTAACGGTTGACGGCGAGCAGAAGACGATGAGAATAAACCGTATACATCTTGAAGAGGATGCAGGAAAGCTGGTTCACGACGACATCGAGCGTGTCAGCCTTGCAGACTATAACCGTTGCGGAATTCCGCTTATCGAGATAGTTACCGAGCCTGATTTCCATTCAGCCGCCGAGGTCATAGCGTTCTTTGAGAAGATAAGACTTATGCTCCAGTACGCAGGCGTATGCGACGGTAAGCTCGAACAGGGTTCAATGAGATGCGACGTTAATATTTCGCTTGCCGAAAAGGATTCAGACAAGCTCGGAACAAGAACAGAGGTAAAGAACCTTAACTCTACAAAGGCTATACAAAGAGCCATCGAATACGAGATATACCGCCAGACAGAGCTTATCGAGAACGGTGAAAGAGTAGTACAGGAAACGCTTCACTTCAATGACGCTACGGGCGAAACAAGCTCGCTTCGTTCCAAGGAGGACGCTCACGATTACCGTTATTTCCCCGACCCCGATATACCGCCGATAATCTTCACGGAAGAAGAGCTTGCGGCTATCAAGGCTGACATTCCCGAAATGCCCGAGCAGAGAGTAGCACGTTACACAGGCGAATACGGCATTTCTGCGGCTGACGCAAAGGTGCTGACAGATTCAAAGCGTGTTAGCGACCTGTTTGAAAATGCACTGAAGGCATATAATAACCCCAAGCCTATAGGCACGTTCATAGTGGTTGAGCTTATGAGAAGAATAAATCTCGGTGAGCTTGATCTTGATAATATGAAATTTACCGCAGAGGATTTAGCAAAGCTGATAGAGCTTGCCGAAAACGGCAAAATATCAAAGGATAACCGTAAGATTATCCTTCGTGAAATGCTTGAAACAGGCAAGAAGCCAGAAACTATCGCTGAAGAACAGCAGCTGTGGATAAAGGAAGACAACGCACTGCTTGAAAAGACGATAAACGGCATAATGGAGGCTAATCCTAAGGCTGTCGAGCAGTACAGAAGCGGTGAAACAAAGGTGTTCGGCTTCCTTATGGGACAGTGCAACAAGGCACTCAAGGGAGCGGCTTCACCCGCAAGTATAAAGGCAATGCTTGAAGAAAAGCTCAAGGGCTGATTATAAAGAAAGAAAGGCAAGAAAGAAATGTTTTTAGAGAACAAGTACCGCACTCACACCTGTGAAATGCTGAGCGAAAACGACATCGGCAAGACCGTTCGTGTTGCAGGCTGGGTAGAGAACATCCGTGACCACGGAGGAATCAAGTTTATAGATCTGCGTGACCATTACGGCTATGTGCAGATTACATTCCAGAAGAACGAGGGTCTTCTTGAGGGCGTAAACAAGGAGTGTGCCGTTACAATAGGCGGTACGGTAATAAAGAGAGCAGAGGGTACTTACAACGATAAGATTTCCACGGGTACTATCGAGATAGTAGCCGAAAGTCTTGAGGTACTGGGCAAGGTAACTGTTGAACAGCTCCCGTTTGAAGTCCCCGCCTCGACAGAAACAAAGGAAGATATACGCTTAAAGTACCGTTATCTCGATCTGCGTAACAAGAGAATGCACAACAACATCGTACTGCGTTCACAGGTTATCTCATTCTTACGCAGTAAGATGACCGAGATGGGATTCCTTGAAATACAGACCCCCATCCTTTCAACAAGCTCACCCGAGGGAGCAAGAGATTACCTTATCCCCAGCCGTAAGCACCACGGAAAGTTCTACGCTCTGCCGCAGGCACCGCAGATATTCAAGCAGCTGCTTATGGTATCCGGCTTTGATAAGTATTTCCAGATTGCGCCCTGTTTCCGTGACGAAGACGCAAGAGCGGACCGTTCACCCGGCGAATTCTATCAGCTTGACTTTGAAATGGCATTTGCAACACAGGAAGACGTTTTTGCAAACGCAGAAGAGGTTTTATCCGCTGTATTTGAAAAGTTCGGCGGTAAGCCCGTATCTCCCGCACCCTTCAAGCGTATCCCCTACGCCGAGTCAATGCTGAAGTACGGTACAGACAAGCCCGACCTGCGTAACCCTCTTATTATAACAGAGCTGTCCGACTTATTCGTTGACAGCGACTTCAAGCCTTTCGCAAACAAGTGCGTAAGAGGTATCAGAGTTCCCGGTATGGCAAGTCAGTCAAAGGGCTTCTTTGAGAAGATGGAAGCATTCGCTAAGGAAATCGGCATGAAGGGTCTCGGATATGTCAAGGTAGACGAGAGCTTCAAGTATCTCGGTCCTATCGACAAGTTCCTGAATGACGAGCAGAGAGAAGAGCTTAAGAACAGATGCGCTCTTGAAGTGGGCGATGTTCTTTACTTCATAGCCGACAACAAGAAGATGGCGCCCAAGTTTGCAGGTCAGATCCGTACAGAAGTCGCAAAGCGTATGGATATGATTGACTATGACAGATACGAAATGTGCTTTATCGTTGACTTCCCGATGTACGAGGAGGACGAAGAAACAGGCAAGACTATATTCACGCACAACCCCTTCTCAATGCCGCAGGGCGGTCTTGAAGCGCTTATGACAAAGAATCCGCTTGACATACTTGCATACCAGTACGATATTGTCTGCAACGGTGTTGAGCTTTCAAGCGGCGCTGTAAGAAACCACGACCTTGAGATAATGATAAAGGCTTTCGAGATTGCCGGCTACACAGAGCAGGACGTTGCCGAGAAGTTCGGCGCTCTTTACAATGCGTTCCAGTATGGCGCTCCGCCCCACGCAGGTATGGCGCCCGGTGTTGACCGTATGATAATGCTCCTCACAGGCGACGAGAGCATAAGAGAGGTTATCGCATTCCCGATGAACTCTAACGCACAGGATCTCCTGCTCGGCGCACCCACAGAGGTAACCGAACAGCAGCTGCGTGAAGTACACATAAAGGTACGCCAGAAACCCACCGTCTAAGGTGGCAACGCCACCGGTAATTCCGCCTTTGGCAATGATATTGTTTTGCTGAACATAGCGAAACGGCGGGAATTAACGGTATCATAAATTTTATAAGCGAATTACGGCAGATATGCGAAAGCGTATCTGCCGTTTTGCGTTTAAACATTTTAATCATATTGCAATTTTGCACTGAACCTTGTCATTTTCACAATAGTTATAAATTATCACAAACCGTTCGTCCTGCACCAAGCCTCTTGGCTCCCTTGCCAAAGGGAGCTGGATTGCGACAAGGCTATTTCTTATCATAAATTGCCATACTTTGCGTTTTAAGTATCTTAAATATTCACTCAAACCTTTATGTCGCAAGACTGAGGGATCGTTGCATCGAATACTGCCTTCCCACAAAAGCCCCACAAATAAGATTTTTAACAAGCCGATTAAATCCCCCACATCGCAAATTCTCATTTCCGCTATTGTAATTTCACTCGGATTGGTGTATAATAAATAATGTATATTTATATACTGAAATTTCTATCGGAAGGAATGTAAAAAAACATGACTATCACAAAGGATTCAATAATCGGCGATATTTTAGACGCATACGGAGAGGTAACAGCCCCCTTCTTTCTTGAAATGGGTATGCACTGCTTAGGTTGCCCTGCGTCAAGAGGTGAAACTGTTGCACAGGCGTGCGATGTTCACGGTGTTGATGCGGACGAACTGGTTAAGAAGCTGAACGAGGCTGTCGGCAACTGATGCACGAGCCGATACTCTCGCCAAGACTTGCGGCGGCGGCAGGAATGGTGCGTAAAGGCGGAGAGATCTGCGATGTCGGTACGGATCACGCCCTGCTCCCTTGCAGGCTCTATCTTGACGGTGAAAGAAAGCTCACGGCGGCGGATATAAACGAAGGTCCTTTGCTTTCAGCAAAACAGACGGTAATGCACTACATAGGAAAAGAAGATGCTGTGCGTCTTGTGCTGTCGGACGGACTTGAAAAAATAGATTATGCCGACGATGTGATAATCGCAGGTATGGGCGGCGAGCTTATAGCAAGAATTGTTCTCGGTTGCCGTTTCTTAAGCCGTGATACACATTTTATCCTCCAGCCTATGACAAAGGCTGAGATATTAAGAAAAGAACTGTACAAAAACGGCTTTTATATAGAAAAAGAGCTTACCGCAAGGGAAAACGACAGAAATTACGTTATTATGTCGGTGTACTATGACGGCGAGAGCCGTGAGATAACCGACGCTTTTGCATATTCCGGAAAGGTAACGGACAAGGAGTATCTGAGCTTGGTGTGCCGTAAGCTAAGACATACAGGAGAATGCTGCTCATCGTCCGATACGGCAAAAAGCGAGAAGCTATGCAAAACCGCACAGGAAATAGAAAATATAATATCAACATTATGATTTTTTGGGGTGAAGGTTATGAAAGTAAGTGCTATCTACGAGTTTCTGAATGAATATGCACCGTTTTCGGTGCAGGATAAGTTTGACAACAGCGGATTTCTTGTCGGCGATATGAATGCCGCAGTTAAGGGTATATGCCTTTGCCTTGACATAACCAACGCTGTGATAAAAGAGGCAGTGGCGAACAAAGCCAATCTTATAATATCGCATCACCCTGTTATTTTCGATCCGCTGAAAAGCGTTACGGAGGGTATGCCGGTTTACGAGCTTATAAAGAATAAGCTGAACGCTGTATGCGTTCATACCAATGCGGATATGACCAAAAACGGCGTTACCGATATTATGCTCGATCTGCTCGAATTTGAGCGCTCCGACAAGATACTTGAACCCGTTATGTCCGACGGAACAGGCTACGGTAAAATATGCGAACTGCCTATAGCCACTCACGCCAAGGCTCTTGCTGAGTGTTGTAAGAAAGCGTTTGACTGCACGGTGGTACGCTATACCGAAACCGACAGACCGATAAAGCGTGTAGCTGTCTGTTCAGGCGCAGGCGGAAGCACCTTGCCGCTTGCCGCTGCCGCCGGCTGTGACGCTCTTATAACTGGCGATATAAAGCACGATGTGTGGATAGACGCTGTCAACAGGGATTTCTGCCTTATTGACGCAGGGCATTTCCACACGGAAAATATACTTTGCAATTATCTTTGCGGTGTTCTTAGCCGCAAATTCCACAATACACAGATATTTGTCGCACAGAGCAGTAAAGACCCCTGCTCATATATAATTTAACGTGTGACGGAAAGGACTGTCGATGTCACTTGACGGCACTTTTCTTCACTGCGTGGTATCCGAAATGCTGTCGGCAGGGCTTGTCGGCGGAAGAATAGACAAGATCTATCAGCCCTCCCGTGAGGAGATAATTATTTCGATACGCAGTGCAGGAAAGCATAATAAGATACTGATAAGCTCAAACTCAATGTCGGCACGGGTGTGCATGACAGAGCGTGCGGCGGAAAATCCGTCCGCCCCTCCTATGTTCTGTATGCTTCTCAGAAAGCACCTCAGCGGAGGAAAACTGCTGGATATAACGCAGGACGGACTTGAGCGTATAATAAACTTTGATTTTGAGTGCATGAACGAAATAGGCGATATGGTAGTAAACCGCCTTACCGCCGAAATAATGGGCAGGCACAGCAATATAATACTTATGGCAAAAAAGGACGGCGTGTACCGTGTTACCGACAGCATAAAGCGTATCACGGACGATGTTTCCTCGGTAAGACGTATACTTCCGAATATCGTATACGAAACACCGCCGAGAGATCTGACCCGTGTAAACTTCCTTATTTGTTCGGACAGCGAGTTTATAAACGCTGTAAAACAGGGCGAGGGAAAACGGCTGTCAAAGCACCTGACCGCCTGTCTTGAGGGCATATCCCCCGTATTTGCGAGGGAGTGCGCTTATTATTCGTGCAGGGATACCGATTTTGCGGTTGACGATATGACGGATGATAACTATGACCGCCTGCTGTTTTTTATAAAACGTGCAAGAGAATATGTTACAGATAAAAACGGTTTTACGATTCTGCGTGACCTGAACGGCACATATAAGGATTTCTGCTTTATGCCGATAGAGCAATACGGCACGCAGATGCTTGTATCCCACGCAGACGGCGCAAACGCACTGCTTGATATATTCTACGGCAGTAAAGCGGAAAACGAACGTATGAAACAGCGTTCAAGGGATTTGCTGAAAATGCTGATGAATACCTATGAGCGAATAGCAAGAAAGCTGGAGCTTCAGAAGGGCGAGCTTGCACAGTGCGGAGAAAGGGAGGTATTCCGAGTCCGTGGCGATGTTGTAAGTGCGAACATATACCGTATGGAAAAAGGTATGACCGAGCTTACCGCCGAGGATTTCAGCACGGGCGAAACCGTGACCGTTCCGCTTGACGTAAGACTCACCCCCTCGCAGAACGCCCAGAAATACTATGCGGAATACAAGAAGCTCGAAAAAGCCGAAAGAATGCTTACAAAGCTGATTGCAGACGGCGAAAACGAGCTTATATATATCGACAGCGTATTCGATGCCGCATCCCGTGCCACCTCCAATGCGGAGATAAGCGAGATAAAGCAGGAATTAGCGGCAAACGGCTATATCCACACGAATACCGTCAATAAAAAAACACAGGTCAAACCGAAACCTCCTATGCATTTTGTGACCGATGACGGTTACGATGTGTATATAGGCAGGAACAACATACAGAATGACAAGCTGACCGTAAAAACCGCCGAGCCGGACGATATGTGGCTTCATACGAAGAATATAGCAGGCTCGCACGTCATAATAAAGGCGAAGAACGGCGAAATATCGGACAATGCCATTCTGCAGGCGGCAAGCCTTGCGGCATACTGCTCAAAGGCGCAGAACAGCACAAAAGTGCCTGTTGACTACACACGGATAAGATTTGTGAAGAAGCCCAACGGCGCAAAGCCGGGTATGGTGATATTCACAAACAATTACACAGTGCTTGTAGACCCCGATGAACAGCTTTTCGCAAGGGTAGAGGCGTGAAAATAATCGGGTAATCAAAGAAAGGATAAAAATAAAATGAAGAAAGAACTCGCAAAGACCTATTCTCCTAAGGATTTTGAGGACAGGCTTTATCACGAATGGGAGGAAAAGAAGTACTTCCACGCAGAAATAGACCCCAAGAAGAAGCCCTATACGATAGTTATCCCCCCTCCGAACATAACCGGACAGCTTCATATGGGACACGCTCTTGACAACACATTGCAGGATATTCTTATCCGCTATAAGAGAATGCAGGGCTACAGCGCACTGTGGCTGCCCGGCACAGACCACGCCTCTATCGCTACAGAGGCAAAGATAGTAAACGCTATGAAGGAAGAAGGTCTTACTAAGGACGATGTAGGCAGAGAAGGCTTCCTCGAGCGTGCATGGGAATGGAAAAAGGTTTACGGCGGACGTATCGTTCAGCAGTTAAAGAAGCTCGGCTCGTCGTGCGACTGGGACAGAGAACGCTTCACTCTTGACGAGGGCTGTTCAAAGGCTGTACAGAAGGTATTCATCGACCTTTACAACAAGGGTCTTATCTATCACGGCGAAAGAATCATCAACTGGTGTCCGAACTGTAAGACATCAATTTCCGATATTGAATGCGAATATGAAGAACAGGACGGCTTCTTCTGGCATATCAATTATCCTCTTTCAGACGGAAGCGGCAGTGTAGAGATAGCTACAACACGTCCCGAAACACTGCTCGGTGACAGCGCTATAGCCGTTAACCCCGATGACGAAAGATACAAGAGCATAGTAGGCAAGATGGTTAAGCTCCCTCTTACCGACAGAGAGATTCCCGTTATTGCCGATGAATATGTTGATATGGAATTCGGTACAGGCGTAGTTAAGATTACACCCGCACATGACCCTAACGACTTTGAGGTAGGCAAGCGCCACAACTTACCTATCATTCATATGATGAACGATGACGCTACTATTATGGACGGTATCGGCGGCAAGTACGCAGGTATGGACAGATATGAAGCAAGAAATGCTATGGTAGCCGACCTTGAGGCGCAGGGCTTACTCGTAAAGGTCGAGCCTCACAAGCACAATGTAGGCTGCTGTCAGCGTTGCGGTACTACCGTTGAACCCAGAGCAAGCTATCAGTGGTTCGTATCTATGAAACAGCTTGCACAGCCCGCTATAGACGTAGTAAAGAGCGGCGAGCTGAGATATATCCCTCAGAGATTTGAAAACGGTTATCTTTACTGGATGGAGAACATCCGTGACTGGTGCATTTCACGTCAGCTCTGGTGGGGTCACAGAATCCCCGCTTACTACTGCCAGAATAAAGAATGCGGACACACAGAGATCACTCTTGACGGCATAGACACTTGCCCCAAGTGCGGCGCACCTATGAAGCAGGACGAGGACACTCTCGATACTTGGTTCTCATCTGCATTATGGCCGTTCTCAACGCTCGGCTGGCCTGAAAAGACAGCAGATTTTGAGTATTTCTATCCTACAAATACGCTTGTTACAGGCTATGATATAATTCCGTTCTGGGTTGCAAGAATGATATTCAGCGGACTTGAGCATACAGGTCAGAAGCCGTTCAAGGATGTACTTATACACGGTCTTGTCCGTGACGAGCTGGGCAGAAAGATGAGCAAGTCGCTCGGCAACGGCGTAGATCCGCTTGAGGTCATCGACAAGTACGGTGCAGACGCACTGCGTCTTACTCTTGTTACAGGTAACGCACCCGGTAACGATATGCGCTGGACAGAAACAAAGGTTACAAATTCCCGTAACTTTGCAAACAAGCTGTGGAATGCTTCAAGATATATCCTTATGAATCTTCCCGAGGATATGCAGGGCGCAGTTCTCCCCGAAAATCTTCCCATCGAGGATAAGTGGATATTATCGCTGTACAACGACCTTATAAAGAACGTTACGTCAAATCTCGACAGCTACGAGCTTGGTGTTGCGGTACAGAATCTGTTCGACTTTATCTGGGATGTTTACTGCGACTGGTATATCGAGCTTACGAAGCCCCGTATCGCAGAGGGCGGAGAAACAGCCCGTGCCGCTCAGAACGTACTCGTTTACGTTATGCAGGGCATCTTAAAGCTGTTACACCCCTTTATGCCGTTTATAACAGAGGAAATATGGCAGTCAATGCCCATAGTTGCCGATAAGGACAACAACCCCGAAAGCATAATGATTTCGGCTTGGCCGGTATATGATGAAAAGCTTCACTTTGCGGCTGAACAGACAGACTTCACAAAGGTCGTTGACGCTATCCGTGCTATCCGTGTACAGCGTAACGAGCTTAACGTACCGCCGTCAAAGAAGGTCACAATGTACATCGAAACAGCCGAAACGGCACTGTTCAAGGGCGCAAAGGCATTCTTCGAGCGTCTTGCAGGCGCAGGCGAGCTGACAGTATCCGAAAAGGCAGAAACAAGCGACGATATGGTAACAATCGTTACCGCAAACGCAAGAATATTTATGCCTATGGGCGAGCTTGTTGACAAGGAAAAGGAGCTTGCAAGACTTGAAAAGGAGCGCAAGGCGGCTCAGAAGGACATCGACTTCCTTTCCGGCAAGCTGAGCAATCAGGGCTTCCTGTCAAAAGCACCCGCACAGCAGATTGAAAACGAGCGTGTAAAGCTTGCTAAGGCACAGGAAAAGATGGAAAAGATAATGCTTTCTATCGAGAAGATGAAGTAATAAGCCGATTATGGCTTTCACATTTCCCCCGGTTTTTATGACCGGGGGATTTTTGTGTATTCGGTAACAATGCACAAAGGTTCAAGGTATTTGTGTGAAAAATATACAAATTTGTATTTTAGGAATTGAAAATATGAGCTTAGGTATGTTATTATCAGATTAAGGAAACTCTGTCAACAAGGAGATAAAGAAAAATCTGCCGGATTATCAGGTGTGTCAAGAGTAGGTTGGAGTGATTGGGGTACCTGTAGAACGCTTTTGAAATTTAAACAAAAAAATGTGTTGACTAACCATAATATAAAAGCAAAAGGTCAGATAATTTCAGCAAGTATTGAAATGCGTGATCTTATGTGTCAGAGTGACGAAGTGCCGGTGTATTGCACTCAATTTGCAGGAAAAAGGAGGAACCTATTATGAAAAAAATCACAGCACTGTTTCCTTTAACTCTCGCTTTATCTTTGGTTATGCTTATTACGTCTTGCTCTCAGAACAACGAGTTAAGTTCCGACAGTACAGAAAGTCAATATGAATTTGAGGATAAATACGATGTTGTTCTGTATGGCAAGTATCTTACAACCGATATTGCAGATATAAATAAACCTGAACAGTTGGTAGACGACAGCCATAATTCCGGGTTCGATCCCGATTCTGTTCAGAAAATTGATTTCCTTGGGAAAATCTATAATGTAAAGTATGATAATGATAAACACGCAAACGGGGTATATGACTATTATCTTTACGGCTATTCGGTGACTGATATCAATTCCGATGTATGGAAGTTTGCGCTTTCATCAGACGGCGGGAAATTTGCTTATGCAGTTATGCTTGGTGAAGATATTGAAACATTATCCGATGCAGGTACTGAAAAGCGCACGGAAAAAGTGAAAAAATTTGCTGAAAGCCTTATAGATCTTGGTAAGTACCGTTTTGACGGAGAAGAAAAGACCGTTTTGGGAACACATTATTATGAAGGAAGCGAGCCGTTTGACGAGATAAGATACGAATACAGGTATATCAGATACAGCGGAGAGGTAAAAACCGATGAAATGCTATATATTTTGACAGATATAGAAGGTAACCTACAAGGCGTTACACAAGTATATATCGGTGAGTTCAACGACGACAGCGTAAACGCCTTTGATGTTGAACATTCCGTGGAAGCTGCAAAAGACAAAATCAAGTCTGTGGATAATAAGGATGTGTACACAGTTACACAGATTGATGAACCGATCCTTTGCAAATACCGTGGAAAAAATGCACTGAGAGTCAATTTTAAATATGATAATACGACCGATAGCGATTATATTTCGCATGAAGATGGTATGGTAATTATAGTGCCCAAAGAATAGCAGAAACACCGCCGTGATGAATTTACATCACGGCGGTGAGCTTTATTATATTGTATTCGATTTTGCTACAGCTTATTTATAATGTCTAAAAAGCATTATTGTTCAACCCCGACCGTTCTGCTACCCCTCAAAAATCCGCAACGTTTTCAAATTGTAAATCAGCGGCACATTTCCGTCCGCCGTCAATGCAACTAAAGCCTATATCCAACTTTTCAAAAGGCGAATTTGAGGCGGCTCACAGCCGCAAGGGCGGAATTTGTAGTGGCTCACAGCCGCAAGGTCGGAACAGTCAGCGGCGACCCGCCAAAAACCTGCATAGCACCTTCGCTAAATTCCGACCGTTTCACTATCCTGCGAAAATCCGCAACATTATCAAAGGTCGGAATTTACTGTAGCTTTCAGCTACAGTTGTTCGGCTAAGCTGTAGATGAGCTTTTCTGTCTTTTCCCAGCCAAGACACGGGTCGGTTATTGACTTGCCGTAAACCGCATCGTCTGTGCTTTGGCTTCCGTCCTCAATGTAGCTCTCTATCATAAGTCCCTTGACAAATCCTTCAAGATCCTTGCTGTGACGGCGGCTGTGCAGAATCTCGTTTGCGATTCTTACCTGCTCTAAATACTTCTTACCCGAATTTGAGTGGTTTGTATCCACTATGACCGCCATGTTCTGAAGATTTTTCTTGCAGTACAGCTCGTACAGCAGTGACAGATCCTCATAGTGATAGTTCGGGATAGTCTGACCGTGCTTGTTTACAGCACCTCTCAGTATAGCGTGGGCAAGCGGATTTCCGCTTGTGACGGTTTCCCAGCCTCTGTATATGAATGTGTGGCTAGCCTGTGCCGCGCGGATAGAGTTGAGCATAACAGACATATCGCCTGCCGTGGGGTTCTTCATACCGACAGGAATATCCATTCCGCTTGATGTAAGCCTGTGCTGCTGATCCTCGACCGAGCGAGCGCCGATAGCAACATAAGACAAAAGATCGGACAGATAACGGTAGTTTTCAGGGTAGAGCATTTCATCCGCACAGGTAAATCCCGTCTGCTCGATAGCCTTTGTATGAAGGCTTCTTACCTTGATAAGTCCCTCAAGCATATCCTCTTTCTTTGTCGGGTCGGGCTGATGTATCATGCCCTTGTAGCCTTCTCCTGTTGTACGGGGCTTGTTCGTGTATATTCTGGGAATTATCAGTATCTTATCCTTTACCTGCTCCTGAACGGGTACAAGCCTTGAAATATAGTCAAGGACAGGCTCTTCCTTGTCAGCAGAGCAAGGTCCTATTATCAGCAGGAACTTATTGCTCTTTCCAGTGAATACATCGGCTATTTCCTTGTCACGCTGTTTCTTTGTCTCCACTATCTTGTCCGACAGAGGATACAGCTCCTTTATCTCCTTGGGAGTTGGGAGCTTTCTTATCATGTTCATACTCATCGCTTTTCTTTCCTTCCTTTTGCGTATCATAATTATACATCACACTCGACGTTTTTTCTTGAGTTTTGATACACTTTATAATGAAATCAAAAACCGCCCTCAGGTCATCTCTGATCTGAGGGCGGATATATATCCACGGTACCACCTCAATTCACCGTACAGGTGCATAGCACTGGTATACGGTCTTTAAAGCTGTAACGGGCTTACCCGAATGGCTTACAGGCTCTGCGCTTTCGGCTCATCTCTCCGGAATGAATTCAGGCTTTATATTCTGTCGGCTCGCACCTAATCCGACTCTCTGTGAGAAATCTGCCGCCTTACTTTTTTCCATCTGCGATTTGTGGTGTATATTCGGTTTAATACCCGTTTTTTCGGGTATAATGTAAGTATACCACGGCACTCGGTATTTGTCAATAGATTTTTTACTCAATTTAAAGCGGAAAAGCGTTAAAGCGGAAGATTTTTCTGAAAAATGCGTATAAAACGGAAAATAACGTTAAAACTACAAATGCAGTAAAGCATAACTTGAAAGGAAAAAAGCTATGGATAAGATAACTACCGGAAAGATAAAAAAGTTTTTCAAGGGCAAAGGTTTTGCGGGAGCGTTATGTCTGAGCGTTGTTGCTATAGGAATATCAACATATCTGACCTACGACAGCACATTAAAGACAATAGCCGACGAAGAACCTCAAAAGCCCGATTCTGCCGTATCGGCAGAGCAGGTGGACAACACGCAGAGCGGTATACCTAAGGACGAAACCTCAAAGAGCGAAGTTGACAGCTCAGCCACACCTGCAAATAACTTTGTAAGAAGCACAGCAAAGCGTGTAATGCCGATTGAGGGCGAGGTGATATGGGAATACAGCAGCGGCGAGCTTGTAAAGAGCGAAACTCTCGGCGTATGGAAGACCCACGACGGAATGGACATCGCCGCATCGGTCGGAACGGATGTAAAAGCCGCCTGCACGGGTAAGGTCAAGGAGATTAAGGACGATCCCCTGTGGGGAATATGCGTTGTGATAGATCACGGCGACGGCTACGAAACGCATTACTACGGGCTTGACAAGTCGCTTGAGGTCAAAGAGGGAAGCGATGTCGAATCCGGTCAGAAGATAGGCGTTACAGGGACTATCGAATGCGAGTCGAAGCTGGCACCTCATCTTCACTTTGCAGTAAAGCAAAACGGAAAGTGGATATCTCCAAAAGAGTATATCAACGGTTAAGATTAATCGGGTACGGCACAGTACCCGATTTTTTCTGTTGCAGTGCAGAATATCGACAACAGATAAATTGCCGCACCCAACCCTCCCAAAACCGCACTATCCCTCGAAAACCACCAACACCCTTGCCTCCCTTGTCAAAGGTGAGGTGCTGTCGCCCGAAAAAATTCGGGCGACTACCGGAGGGATTGTCACACCACCCATTGCCACTCCACCAACCCTTCAAAAAACCGCATTATCCCGTTCGCTTTTCGTAGGGGAGCGAGCTTGCTCCTCCCGTTGCATCGAACCTCTCTATTCCCGCAACCATTGCAAAAGGACAATAATCCCTCGCCACACACCCAACCCTTCCAAATCCGTACTATCCCTCGAAAATCGCCAACACCCTTGCCTTGCTTTGCACCATCACCCTTGCCTCCCCTCGAAAAAGGGGAGGTGGCTTGACGGCATCGCAAAACCGTTATTCTACATAATCTTCATTTTGTAATTTACCGGACTGTTTCCAAAATTGCTATACTTTTTGCCGTCAAGACGGTGGGGATTGTTTTCCCTTAGCACCATCATTACGCTGTTACCCTCTAATATTTAAAAGGGTGAGGTTCTGTTGTTCGGTCAAGCCGAGCCAACTATGGTGGGGATTGTGAACGCTCCGAAGTTTTTAAAGTAGCACTCCTATCTTCTAAACCTCTAAGCAATTACAATTCACCTTTAACAAGCATATCAATATATTCACAGACGTTGCGGAAATTTGTATGAATCTGATTATTAGCAATATGTATTACTCTTATCCCGTGTTCTTCAAGAAATCTGTTTCTTTCATCATCATAGGTTAAGCCCTTTTCTTCGTAATGCTGACTGCCGTCAAGCTCTATAACTAAATTCGCCGTCGGGCAATAAAAATCCGCTATATATTTATACATCACTTTCTGTCGAAAAAATCTTACCGGGTAATTTCTGAGAAAGCAGTACCACAGCTTACGTTCTTCGTCCGTCATTCTTTTCCTCAGAATTTTTGCGTTTTTAATTAAATCTTTGTTGTATTTTGTATTCATATTTCAATTTTTCATCAGATATATAAAATCCGCCCCCGTTTTCACGGGGGCGAACTCATCAAGTCATTAATTTATAAATATTAAGCCCTGAAACTCACGCTGTTCTCAGATTACTGGAGTAACTGGAGAATAGCCTGAGGCTGCTGGTTAGCCTGAGCGAGCATAGCCTGAGATGCCTGCTGAAGAATGTTATTCTTAGTGTAGTTGATCATCTCTGTAGCCATATCTGTATCTCTGATCTGAGATTCAGCTGCTGTCAGGTTCTCGTTTGTTGTTGTCAGGTTGTTAACTGTGTACTCAAGTCTGTTCTGAAGAGCACCAAGACCTGCTCTCTGCATAGATACTGTCTTAACAGCAGTGTCTACCATGTCGATAGCCTTGTTTGCAGCGTCCTGAGTAGAAACGTCAGCGTTAGCAACGCCTATAGCAGTAGATGACATATCGTTAACGTTCAGAGTAACTCTCTGATCCTCAACGCCGTTAGCACCGATCTGGAATGTAAGACCCTTGCCTGTTGTAGCAACTTCCTCCTTACCGATACCGGCACCGTTTGCCATTGTAAACTGATACTTAGTAGCATCATCGGTTGTAACGTCAAACTTAACAGAAACGTCACCATCGGGTGCATTCTTATCTGTAATAGCGATAGAATAGTCAAGACCTTCAGCCTTTAACAGATCCTGAATGTCACGTTCTGTATATTCCTTACCTGTTGAGAGGTGGATTACAAACTCGCCGTCCTTAGCACCTGCTGTATCAGCTTTAGCTGTTGTAACATTTTCCTTGCCGGCCTGTGCATCTGTTACGATACTGATCTTACGAGTATCTGCACCATAGCTGTTTGATGTTATAGCAATCTGATCGCCAAAACCGGAAATTGCAGAAGTAAGAAGATCTGCAGGAATATCCTTAGCGTCTGCAGAAGCACGTACACCTGCAACTGTTTTATCTGTCGATCCAGCTGTTGTTGCACTCATAACGCCGTTCTTGAGCTTGAGAGATAAGTCAGCAACAATACCGTCTGCCTTGCGGCTGTCAGCATTAGCGATTAACTTATCAATATCGTCCTGAGAATAAGTTTCATTCTCAACGAGGTTAAGAACGAGTTCCTTACCGTCAGCTGCCCATGTAGCAGCTTCACCGCCCTTTGTTGCACCTAAAGCTATAGTAACCTTAGCACCTGCAACATTAGAAGTGAGGATTGCACCTGCTAAATCTGCTGAAGCAGTATCTACAACACCATACTTAGCGCCGAATTCTGTAACAGCCTTTGAGCCGCCGAGTGAACCATCGAGGAGCTTCATGCCGTTGTACTCTGTAGAAGAAGCGATTCTGTCGATTTCGCTCTTGAGTGCGTCAACTTCGAGCTGGATAGCTTCACGGTCTGTATTATCCTGATATGTACCGTTAGCTGACTGAACTGCAAGCTCTCTCATTCTCTGAAGAATTGAGTGAGTTTCGTTTAAGCCGCCTTCAGCTGTCTGGATAAGAGAGATACCGTCGTTGGCATTCTTTGTAGCCTGTGAAAGACCACGGATCTGTGAACGCATCTTTTCAGATATAGCCAGACCTGCAGCGTTATCGCCTGCACGGTTGATCTGATAACCTGAAGATAACTTCTCAGTTGCCTTCTTTGTACCTGAAACGTTGATGTTCATCTTGTTGTTAGCATTGATCGCATTTAAGTTATGCTGTACTACCATACCTGCCATTTTGTTTTCCTCCTTGAATGTACTCCCGAAATCCTTTTCGGAAGTCGTTGCCCTTATAGGGACTTGTTTTTGTTAGTGTGACCTTGCTTTGCGCTAAGCTAAAGTCATTTGGTGTTTGTTTTGCAAAACACTGCGGAAGTTATCTCCGCCTCCGCACAGGGCTCTGTGACCCTTACATTTATTATATCGGCACTTGTTTTTCTAAACTTTAGCCTTTTTGAAAACTTTTTTATAATTTTGCTGAGAAATTTTATAGGGAGTTTGTGTAAAATTTACAATATTAACTGTCGGCTTTGCTAATAGCAAAAACCGCCCTGCATCACAGAGCGGTTATGTATCAGCTATCAAGTATATCGCTTATCATCTTATCTACGTCAACATAAGAGGTTTTATCGGTGACAGCACCGGATTTCATTTGTTGAACTTCTTTTATTGCTTCTATGGTTACCGCATTTGGCTTACTGCTAATTTTAATCTTTTTATCTGCATTTTCATTAAACCCTGCCATAATAACAACCTCCTTACAATTTGTATAATACACCTATTCTTTCAGAATGTCAACCGCACAAACACATAGCAAAAACCGCCCTGCATCACAGAGCGGTTTTGCTTGAATAATAGAGAGGTATATATGAAAACTTTCGTTGTACTTAGGTGGAGCGTGTATAGGGCGGCTGTTGCCGTCTTGCCGGCTCCTGTTATGTTAACCGTGCTTGTCGGCACGATATTTTTCAAGCCGAAACCTATCGGCTGATTTCGGTCGTCGGAATCCTTTCCTCTGACTGTGACTATAGTATACCCCCTTTTTATGAATCATATAATAACGGGCGATGAAAGAAATGTGAAAAATCTTGAAACGCAGGTGTATGTATCGTGGGGAATGTCCTTTAATGACGGGCAAATTTCATCACAAAAAGCAAATCTGCAGTATACACTGCTATCCGCCGGTAACGGAGGTCAAGCAACGTGCCGACAATCAGAACGGCGAATTGTCAAATATATATTTATCTGACGTTAATCACAAGCACCTTTTCCTATTTCTGTTCAGAAGAAACGTCAAAAGGGTGTGCCGTAAGGCACTCGCCGTACATCGTTGTTACACTAATCACAAGCATATAGAAAGGCGAATTTGAAGCGGCACATTGCCGCACGGAAAAGCCCCTTGTACCTTAGGGGGTGGTACAAGGGGCTTTCCTTTGGGTTATAATTCAGAGGCTATATAAATAGATGAAATCGAATTTAACAGCTGCGACCTCAGAAATATCAGAAATCAACTTCTGTATCGTAGTAGCAGCACTTAAGCAGCTTCTCCATCTCTTCCTGTGTAGGAATACGAGGGTTAGAACCTGTGCAAGCGTCTGCGATAGCATTCTTAGCGATCTCAGGTAATCTCTCCAGGAATACGTTTTCGGGAACGAAACCGTTTTCTGTAGGATAGCTGTCTGCGCCGTAGTTCTTGATGCAGTGAGGAATCTTCAGTTCGTCATTCATATTACGCAGATAAGCGATGAGGAGCTTTACCTTTTCGTCGTCATTTGCACCGCCAAGACCCATAAAGTCAGCGATTACGCCGTAACGCTTCTTAGCTGTTTCGTCCTTTGCGTTGAATGCGATAACCTTAGGAAGATACATAGCGTTTGCGGCACCGTGTATGATGTGTGCGCCGTAATCAGCGAATGCGGCACCTGTCTTGTGAGCCATTGAGTGAACGATACCGAGCAGAGCATTCGAGAATGCCATACCTGCGAGGCACTGTGCGTTGTGCATTGCATCACGCTTAGCCATATCGCCGTTGTAAGAACCAACGAGGTCGTTCTGGATCATCTTGATTGCGTGAAGCGCAAGAGGATCTGTAAAGTCGCAGTTAGCTGTTGAAACGTATGCTTCAATAGCGTGTGTCATAGCGTCCATACCTGTATGTGCTACGAGCTTCTGAGGCATTGTTTCTGCAAGGTCGGGATCAACGATAGCAACATCGGGAGTAATCTCGAAGTCAGCGATAGGATACTTGATACCCTTGTGGTAATCTGTGATGATTGAGAATGCGGTAACTTCAGTAGCTGTACCCGATGTAGAAGAAATAGCGCAGAAGTGAGCTTTCTTTCTGAGTTCGGGAATACCGAATGCCTTACACATATCTTCAAATGTGCAGTCGGGGTACTCGTACTTTATCCACATAGCCTTAGCTGCGTCGATAGGAGAACCGCCGCCTATTGCTACGATCCAGTCGGGCTGGAACTTGAGCATTGCGTCTGCACCCTTCATAACTGTTTCAACAGAAGGATCGGGTTCTACATTCTCAAAGAGCTCAACCTCCATGCCTGCTTCCTTAAGATAAGCCTCAGCCTTCTGTAAGAAGCCGAAACGCTTCATCGAACCGCCGCCAACGACGATCATTGCCTTCTTGCCCTTAAAGCTCTTTAATGCCTCAAGTGCGCCCTTGCCGTGATAAACATCTCTTGGTAATGTAAATCTCATGTGAAATTCCTCCTGTTCGGCTTATAGCCGTTATTAATCTATATTTAGCTGTTATCATCGTGCGCCCTGCGTTATGTATTTGTGTTGCAGGACTTCTTTCTTTTGTTCGTTATTATTTTAACACACTGAGTCGGAATTGTAAAATATATTTTAGGAATATCGGTATATAATTATCTATATAACAGTATCGAATAAAATCCGCACAAATCCGCTCTGTATCGGCATTTGCCGTAGTAAAGCCGTTTGTGAGCCTTTTGTAACAAGATTGTGAAAAGTGCGTAAAAAGCTAAATGTCAATATATGGCTGATTTTTTAATGGATAAATATTGCATTACTGGAACTTGACAAAAGGTCTACCGCCCCTGTCTGCCGCAGATAACCGCTTTGAAAATCAAAGAACGCAGAGCATACACCCTGCGTCCGCTGTTTATTCTTCTTCCTTTGTGTTCTGATACGTCTTTAATATATCCTCCGCAACAGCTCTTTGCGTCTTTCTCAGATCCATTGCCTGCTTTTGAATATGCCTGTGTGCCTGTTCCTCCGTCAGATTCAGATACTGCATAAGCATTGACTTTGCACGGTTTACTATCTTCATATCGGACAACTGCTGTGACAGCTGGCGGTTTTCCTCCTCCAGCTTTGCCATTCCGATATGAGCCACCTCGGCAAGCTTTATTGTCTGTATAAGCATAGCCTTGTTGAAGGGTCTTGGGAGAACGAATGCACCGGTAAACCGTATCTTTTTCTGCACCTCGTCGGCAATCTCGTGCTTGGCAAGCACCACTACGCCGTTTTTTGCGTCTTTTGCTATATCTGCGACAAGATCAAGCCCGAATTCGTCCGAAAGGGGAGTGGAGATGATGACGCTGTCAAACCTTGATATGTCTACGCCTCTTACGATAGCACCGCTTGTGAAAGTCGAGATGTTGTCGCAGTCAAGCTCAATCAGAAGTCCTGCTATGCTGTCGCATATTTCGCTTGTTTTGCCTGCTATAAGTACATTCATTCCGACACCCTCTTTCGTGGTATTGAAGCTCCCCGTACCGCCGTGTATTACGATAGCGAAGCCGCTTTATCTATATCTATTTTCGTCTGTTGTCAGTTATGCGTGTAAAGCTGCTTGTACGGGCTTGCTGTATTCGGTGACAGCTTGTAGAATCTGCCCTTTAACAGCTCGTTTGTGCTATATCCGAAATTCTTTGCGAATTCATCGACATATTCTCTTATATCGGCCTTGTCACTGTCGTCTGCAACCTCGCACGAAACCTGTACGGGAAGACCCTTAGGCGCTTCGTCGCTTCTTATATACATATGACCGCCGTGCATTCCCGTTCCGCAGAACGAGCCTATCGGCGCTTTGCCGTCACAGCCTATGCCGAGAACGATTATTATTCCGCCCGCCTGATATTCGCCCAGAAAATCTCCGACCTTGCCGCCGATGATTATTTTCGGATAGAATTCGTGGTATTCCTTCATATGTATTCCTACACGGTAGCCTGCGTTGCCCTTTACGAATATCTTGCCTGAACGCATCGCATATCCTGTCGTATCACCGCAGTTTCCGTGGATGAATATCTCGCCGTTGTTCATTGTGTCGCCGATAGCGTCCTGACCGTTGCCGTGTACTATGATAGTGCTTCCGTCAAGATATGCGCCCAGAGCGTTTCCGGGAGTTCCCTCAACCGTTATCGTCTTGCCCGCAACACCGCAGCCGATATAACGCTGTCCCATAGCGTCGGTTATCGTTATATCGTTGTCGTCACATTCGACTATCTTTTTATTAAGGTCGTAATAACCTATTTCGTTAGCGTTTAATACTGTCATGGCTTATCCTCCGTTATTGCAGACATTAAGGACATCATCAGTGCTTTTTGCCTGCGAGCTTTTCTTCACGTCTTGCCTTGCCGAACATCATCATCTGCGGCTTATCTCTGAGAAGATCGAGATCTACCTCGGTAAGCGGTATCTGCTCCTTTATCATAGAGGTATAGATACCTGCTCTTGCTACGTCGCCCATAAGTATGAAGCCCTTCAGCAGACCGTCCTTGAATACCAGCTTCTTGTAGATTTCCTTGTCTGCGTCCTCGGTAATGTCCTCATCGCCGTCATAGCTTCCCGCTGTTATGATATGCAGACCGTAGAAGCCTATGGCATTCATCGGTATAGCGTTCAGATAAAGCGTTTCCTCGCCTGCCATATTTTTGCCTGCGACCTCGCCCTGCATAAATGCGTTAGGCAGAAGTGCGAGTATCCTGTCGGTATTTGACGAACAATCGTGGCTTACTGTGCAGTCGCCTGCGGCATAAACGTTGTCGATCGTTGTCTGCTGGTGAAGGTCGGTTATTATACCCTTTTCAACCTTGCCGCCCGCATCGCTTACAAGCTCTGTGTTAGGTCTTACGCCGACAGCTATTACAAGAATATCAAAATCCACCGTTTCGCCGTTTGTCAGCTTAGCACTGTTTTTTGAGAACTGCTCAACGCTTGTGCCGAGGATAAATTTCGTTCCTTTATCCTCAATGTGCTTCTGCATTATCTCGCCTGCACGGACATCAAGAATACTCGGGAGTATCCTGTCCGCAAGGTCAACTACAGTAATATCGGCATTCAGATGATGAAGTGCCTCCGCACATTTAAGACCGATAAGACCTGCTCCTATTATAAGTACCTTTGTGCCGGCTGTGACTTTTTCACGGATAGCCTTTGCACTGTCCCACGTCATGAATGTGAACTTGTCCTCGACTTTATCAATGTCCTTCATCGGAGGAACAAACGGTTTTGAACCCGTTGCTACCAATAACTTATCATACTGTACTTTCTCTCCGTTGTCAAGTACCACACAGCCGTTTTCGATTTTCTCGGCACGCACCGAGAAGATGACCTTTACATTGTTCTTCTCGTAGAAATCAGGCTCTCTGTAGTATATCTTGTCGTCGGCAACCTTGCCCTCAAGCCAGTAGCTTATGAGCGGCCTTGAATATGTGTGATATGCCTCGTCTGTGATTATCGTTATACTGCCGTCCCTGTCAACCGAGCGTATTCCCTGTACCGCACCTATTGCGGCGGCGGAGTTTCCTATGATAACATACTTTTTCATTTCGCTCCTCCTTATCTTTCTTCAAGGACGATAGCCTTGTTCGGACAGCCCTTTACACAGGCAGGCTCTCCGTTGTTGTTCTTCATGCAAAGGTCGCATTTCTGTATGACCTTTGAATCCTCGCTTGTTACGATACAGCCGTAAGGACAGGCGAGCACGCAGGTGTAGCAGCCTACACAACGGCTCTCGTCACACGAAATAACGCCGTCCTTCTGCGATAAAGCGCCTGTTATACAGCTCTTTACGCAAAGAGGAGTTTCACAGTGACGGCACTGCACGGCAAAATTTATTCCGCTGCCTTCCTCGACCTTTATTCTCGGTATCGGCTTTTTGCCGTTTGCAAAAGCCTTTATCATATTTTCGGCTCCGCTGTTTGCGGCGGCACAGTAATATTCGCACAGATGGCACGCAAGGCACCAGTCCTCGTTAACGTAAACTCTTTTCATTTTACTTCTCCTTTATCACTGACCTGCGTGCTGTATGCCGAGTATCTCAAGCTCTTTTTCATTAAGGCCGATACCTCTGAGCATAAGTCTGTTGCCCTTGAGAGCCTCTACGGAGTTGATACCCATACCGCCCATCATTTCCTTTATCTCGTGATCCCACGCATGAACAAGATTTACAAGACGCTGATAACCGATGTTGGGGTTAAGACGCTTTACAAGGTCGGGACGCTGTGTTGCGATACCCCAGTTGCACTTGCCCGTCTGACAGCTTCTGCAAAGGTGACAGCCGAGCGCCAGCAGAGCGGCAGTGCCGATATAACAAGCGTCCGCACCGAGTGCGATAGCCTTTACCACGTCCGAGCTTGAACGGATAGAGCCTGCGACTACTACAGAAACCTCGTTTCTGATACCCTCGTCACGCAGACGCTGGTCAACGCTTGCGAGTGCAAGCTCGATCGGGATACCTACATTATCTCTTATTCTTGTGGGAGCCGCACCCGTACCGCCTCTGTAACCGTCTATTGCGATAATGTCCGCACCCGAGCGTGCAATACCGGAAGCGATAGCGGCAACGTTATGCACTGCGGCAATCTTTACGATGACAGGCTTTTTGTACTCTGTAGCCTCTTTCAGCGAAAGAACAAGCTGACGTAAGTCCTCTATCGAATATATATCGTGGTGGGGAGCAGGAGAGATAGCGTCCGTTCCCATAGGGATCATTCTTGTTCTTGAAACATCCTCAAGAATCTTTGCTCCGGGGAGATGTCCGCCGATACCGGGCTTTGCGCCTTGACCCATCTTGATTTCTATTGCCGCACCCGTTTCAAGATAATCCTTGAATACGCCGAAACGTCCCGATGCGACCTGTACTATAGTATTGGGGCCGTACTGATAGAAGTCCTTGTGCAGACCGCCCTCGCCCGTGTTGTAGAATATGCCAAGCTCCGTAGCCGCTCTTGCAAGGCTCTCGTGAGCATTACGGCTGATAGAGCCGTATGACATAGCCGAGAACATGATAGGCGTTGAAAGCTCAAGCGTAGGTGTTGTTTCCGTCTTTACACTGCCATCCTCGTTGAAAGAAACGTTCTTCGGCTTCTTTCCGAGGAATACCTTTGTTTCCATAGGCTCACGCAGAGGGTCGATAGGCGGATTCGTTACCTGAGAAGCGTTGAGCAGTATCTTGTCCCAGTAAACCGGATATTCCTTCGGGTTACCCATTGCCGAAAGAAGAACGCCACCCGTTTCCGCCTGCTTGTAGACCTCCGTCATTATCTGCTGGCTCCAGTTGGAGTTGTTCCTGAACTTGTTGGGGTTATCGACTATCTTCAATGCGCCCGTAGGACAGATACATACGCATCTCTGGCAGTCAACGCACTGCTGGCTGTCCGAGATCATCATATCAAGATCTGCGTCATATCTGTGTACCTCGTTTGAACACTGTCTTGCACAAGCCTGACATTTTATGCAACGGTCCTTATCTCTTATAACATCAAATAAAGGCTGAAAATAATTAAGTGCCACTGTTACCGCTCCCTTTCTTACTTCTTTTCGTTCAACTTGACGATGATAGGCTCTCCGCCTCTCGGTGACCAGATACGGTCAACAACGGGACAGATGGCTCTTATCGCACATTCCTCGCTTGCAAGGTAAACCATATCGCCCTTTTCTGCGGCAACCATTGAACGCAACTTAAGTCTGTCGTTGAGTGCCATAAGGCCTCCGTCAAAGCCGAGGATTATCGAGAACGGTCCTGTTATCAGCAGGCTTGAGAATACGTTTCTGAAGTATTTCAGCTTCTGTCTTTCGCTCTCGCTGTACTTATCCGAGTCTATCTCGCTCCAGAAAGGAGCGGCGATTATCTTCGCTATATCTTCAAGACACAGCTTCTGTTTTCTGTTGAGGAAGTCTATTATATATGTGATTACCTCTGTATCTGTAAGCAGGTTGCATTTGTAACCGTACATTTCGATGTATCTTCTGTTTGCATCATAGGAAGAAATCTCACCGTTATGTACTATGGTATAATCAAGCAGTGCAAACGGATGAGCGCCGCCCCACCAGCCCGGAGTGTTCGTGGGGTATCTGCCGTGCGCTGTCCAGGCATATCCTGCGTATTCCTCAAGTCTGTAGAACTTTCCGACATCCTCCGGGTATCCTACCGCCTTGAATACGCCCATATTCTTACCGCTTGAGAAAACGTATGAACCGTTTATCTTGTCGTTTATGTTGATAACGCACTGAGCGACAAACTCTCTTTCGTCAAGCTGACTTTCGGTGAGCTTTGTCGGCAGGGGATTCACGAAATATCTCCATATCAGCGGCTCGTTTGTAATATTCGGGTGCTTTCTCGTGGGGATACGGGAAAGGTTCACCACGTCAAAATGCTTGTCAAGAAAACGCTCGGTTTCCACCCTTGCCTCGTTTGAATCGTAGAAAATATGGAATGCGTACTGATCCTTGTACTCCGGATAGATTCCGTATCCTGCAAATCCGCCGCCCAGACCGTTTGATCTGTCGTGCATATAAGATATAGACTTTACTATCTTGTCACCGCATATTCTGTTGCCGTCCCTGCTTATAAAGCCTGAGATAGCGCAACCGGCGGGGATTCTGACCTGACCTTCTTTTTCCAGCATAAGCTCACTCCTGTTCGGTGTCTGTTTGTTTCTGAACGTTTTTTGGACGTTTTGAATCCGATAATTTCATTTTTGGGGACAAAAACAGCAGGCAACAGATGAATCGACCTGCAAATCTGCGGAATTTTGTAAATTAACCGTAAATTCAAGGAGTATTTGCAGTAAAATGAAACGTTTGCTTCAAATTTACCGCCATCTGAAACAGCTTTGTTTCGTTAATTGCCTGCAGCCGTTTTGACTACAGCTGTAATTATATCACGGGTTTGCGGTGTTGTCAATACATTTCTGCAAGTTTTTTAAATGAAACTTGCAGAATTTTTTCTTGCAATTTCACATTCCGATTATGCAAAATGACGGCAGAACCGCTGAGAACAGCTTCGCTCCGCCATTCATCCCACATTCACACTTTCCGGACAAAGTAATAAAGCACCCTTCTGCAACATATATTTGTACTAAAAAACGAAAGCAGGTAACACTATGGTAAAACGCAGAAGTTACAAAGCGGCGATAAAGAAGCTCAGACCTTTTATGAAAGGAGCTGTAGCCGGAACAGTGACAGCGGCGGTTTTTACCGTTATCGGTGCATTTTTGTTTAATATTGCCGATGCTCCTTCGGGAGCAGACAGCGTAATGGCATATGTTCCGCTCGGCGCATCCGCTGTCGTCTGCGGAATGTTCTTCGGCGGCGGCAGAGGGAAAAACGGCTTTGCGTGGGGAACGCTCGGCGGTCTTGCAATGTTCGCACTTTGCTTTGCCGTCACACTTATATCCGGCGGATTTACCGGGACGGAATTTCTGCCTAAGCTGATAAGCTCAGCACTGTGCGGCTGTATCGGCGGAATAATCGGTGTCAATATTGCGGCTGAGCGATAAAGGCCGGCTGATAAAATATTTCTATAGACAAACAAAGAAAAATGTGGTAGAATTACTTTATTGCCCGTGTATAACAGGGTATTTAACGCTGATGTAAAAGGAAGGATAAAAATGAACAGTTATTCAATAGAAACGCTTGCGGTTCACGCAGGCTATGAAACGGACGAAGCTACAATGTCGGTAACTCCGCCCCTGTACGAAACAAATGCCTATGTGTTCAAGGATGCCGAACACGCAAGAACGCTCTTTGAGCTTAAAGAGCCGGGCAACATCTACTCAAGACTCCAGAATCCCACCTGCGATATTCTTGAACGTAAGGTAACAGCAATGGACGGCGGTGTTGCGGCACTCTCGTTTGCGTCCGGACATGCCGCTATATTCAATACTATAATAAACCTCTGCAGTGAGGGCGACGAGCTTGTTTCGTCCATAAACATCTACGGCGGTGCGATAAACCTGCTCGGAATCACATTAAAGAGAATGGGCATCACGGTAAAGTTCGTTGACCCCGATGACCTTTCCGCCTGGGAAAATGCCGTAACCGACAAGACAAGGCTGTTCTTCACCGAACTTATCGGCAACCCCAATGCAAACGTAGCGGATATTGAGGAGATCGGCAAGATAGCCCACAAGCACGGCATCCCGTTTGTAGTAGACAGCACCTTCACAACACCCTATCTTTGCAGACCTATAGAGTGGGGCGCAGACCTTGTTATCCACTCCGCAACAAAGTTTTTGGGCGGTCACGGAAGTGTAATGGCAGGTGTTGTAGTAGACAGCGGAAAGTTCACGTTCAAGGGCAATCCCAGATTCCCGCTTTTCAACGAGCCTGACGTATCCTATCACGGTGTAGTGTTTGCCGACCTCGGAGAAATGGCATTCATCTCAAGACTCCGTGCGCTCATAACAAGAGATATAGGCGCCTGCCTTTCAGCGTCTGCGGCTCACACCTGCCTTACAGGTATGGAAACGCTTGCTCTGCGTATGCAGCGCCATTGCGAAAACGCACTTGCAGTAGCAAAATTCCTTGAAGCCCACCCTGCTGTTGAAAAGGTAAATTATCCTGCACTGCCCTCAAACAAGTATTACGAGCTTTGCAAAAAGTATTGTCCCAAGGGTGCAGGCGGTGTGTTCACATTTGTTATCAAGGGCGGCAAGCCCGCAGGCGAAAAGTTCATGAACAGCCTTGAGCTTTTACAGATAGTTGCAAACGTCGGCGATGTAAGAAGCCAGGTTATCCACCCTGCTTCAACAACGCACAGCCAGTTATCGCCCGAACAGCTCGTAGCCGCAGGAATAAGCGAGGGTACGGTAAGACTTACTATCGGTATCGAGGATATAAACGATATTATTGCGGACATTTCTCAGGCGCTTGATAAAGCGACAAAGTAACATAGGATGAATATTAAACGGGAGCGGATACCATCAGACCGCCCCCGTTTTTTATAAAAATTTTATAAAACCCCTTGACAAACTCTTTTCGATGTGCTAAAATATATTAGTAAATTTACAAGATATGCGCCAATAGCTCAGCTGGATAGAGTATCTGGCTACGAACCAGAGGGTCGGGGGTTCGAATCCCTCTTGGCGTGCCAATTTACATTAGTTACACTTTTAGGGATACTACAGTAGTAGTGTCCTTGAAACTGTAAATAAAATCATATATCACACAGCAGAGCAGGTGCAACTGCTCCACTGTGATAATATACATTTTGTGTTCCGACTCATAGTTTCGATTAACGCTCTCGCATCTCTCCGTAGCTTAACACCTACCCAGTCCGATGTAGCTCAACTGTATCAGTAGTACAGTATGTATACTCGCTCCGCAGAATGTGCGGCGTTTCTGAACTGTGACTGTTAGTCGGTGGTTTGCAGTAAATCGGTGTTTACTGTTCCTCTCCCGTGTTACTCACGCGATGTTCTCAGAACTAATGCGTAGTTATCTCGGCTGTAGGTCATCTCTGACGATGGTCGGCATTCAATTTGTACTGCCTTTGATATGCGGCAGGTGGGGATATACACTGCGGATTTACGCCTTGTATATCAGATTAAAAACACAAGAGCCTCCAGCGTCTGGTAAACTTCTGAAAGCTCTTGCAAAATTGTATAAAATTGTATTAAATGTGCTATAATAAAGCACACTAAAGGCACTATTGCACTAAGTCAGTCAGATGGTTTCGCATCGAGCTGATGAGGGGCTGTATCGTTCTTGCAGGAACTATACAGCCTGTGTGTGGTGTTTTTTTATTTACTCTATTATACAACACTTTTACAGTTTTGTCAATTCAATTGATGTAATGTATAGTATACAGAATTGACAAAAATGCGGGTGAGTGTTTGTGCAATTTTTTGTTTTGTGAAGCGGACAATTACACAAGGACAAAGCGAATGTACGGAGAAATAAAAGAAATAGTGATCATATTGTAAAAAGGAGTAACTATATATAACCGATTTTCTGTTTGCGCTTTTATCATTTTTCACTTCTTTTCATTTTTCTAGTATTGAATATACCATGAAATTTTCTATTATATAGCATCCCTTATTTTCAAAAAACCGGTAGATGGTATCTATATAGGTGCAAATTTTATGAGAATCAAAATAGCCAAACTTTACATATCTCCCGTTGTGTTTCACGGCTATGTTGAAATAAAAAAAGAGTCCCTTCTCGAAATGGAAAAACACGAACTTGTTATTTTCTTTTTGAGTGGAGCGGTTGGCAATGTCTTCTTGATTGGAGTTTCACTATTACTTGTTAGCAATTTCATTAATTTTTATTTTTCCATTGTTAATATCTGTTATGCAACCGCAAGCGTACTGCCCTTTATAATAGGAAATAATGATATGACTACAATGATAAAGGTTTTGAAAGAAAAACAAAAGATGTCTAAAACTGATATTTGATATAGCATTAATGATTAGAAAGGTGATTAGGTTGGTATGTCCTTACTGCAACAATGAAATGGAAAGCGGAATGATTGTTATTTCTGCCACAGGAAGTGTACCGTGTGCAATTATCGAGTGGTACTCTGAATAAAAATGCAAAAAGGGAATATTCGGCATATCCAAAAAAAGCAAGGTCAATATAAAAGATCGAAAAAATGGACATTTTTGCTCACACTATTGTTCTCATTGTTGTAAAGCGTTTTGTGAATTTGAAACAAAGAAAAACGGAATCGCTTTAAATTTAGTGTTCTGAAAAAATTATCGTTTTTATAGAGATGAGCAAAACATGAAACAAAAACTAACAGAAGTCGCAAAATAGGCAAGTATCAAATAAAAAAGCAGAAAAACGGCACAGCAAAGCTGACATCAGCCGAACAGAGCTGAAATCCGGCAGAAATATTCAAAACAACTCGTCAAGCAATACACTTAACGGATTTAAGACTGCGATAAGAGCTTTCGAATTTAGTGACAACAGTTGCGTGAGCGACAGCGAGCAAAGCAATATGAGCAACAGAATTAAGGTTTTGTGCAGCATTAAAGCTATGCACCCAAAGACGTTCCTGACCGGTCTGCTTGAAACGAGAGTTGTAACGCTCAGCCTCTGTTCTGAGTGCATAAATCTTCTTGAACGAAACACATTCACGGTCAATGGAAAGTCAGTAATCATCGGGAAGCGTGACATATTTAGTACAACCGCGAGTTTTTTTGCCATTGTTCCAATTCTTGTGATTGCATGGACAACAGCCTGATTTTGAACGTTTGAACGGACAGCAGTATTTTTGGCGAGTTCTGCCATTGTCAGAGAATTTGCCGTCTTTGTGCATAGCGAGACCGGCTTCACAAATCGGATGACCTGTTGAAAGCTTCTTCGGATTTTTAGTGTTACGCTTGTTGATGGGAATAAAGCATTCGCCGTGATAAATATCTTTGACGGCATTGTAAATTGCCTTAACATCGTAACCTTTATCAGCAAAAAATGTGCATTCCTCAATTGAAAGAAAATCATTGGTTTGGCTTAGAATATCAAGAACGACAGTGCTGTCGGCAACATCGGCAGTAGTTGTCATTTCAAAGATTGGTAAGCCTGTAATGCAGTCAACTAGAATATGATTCTTGTAACCCCAATAGTATTCAAAATTACGCTCGTTATGCTGATTTGAAGCGGTATGAACACCCAAACCGCAGTCTTCGTCAGACTTAGGCTGATTGCCTTTTGCAAACTTGTTTTTAGCGAAAGATTTTGGGTTATTCTGCTTAGTATTTGCACTTATGGGAGTAGAGTCGAGAGCTATGAATGAAGTGTCGATAATACCCATTTTGGACAACTTCAGCACTTGAGACTGCATAAGCTTTTTAAGCAGAGCGTTATCAAGATTTCTGATGAAACGGTCGAAAGTCCAGTAGGACGGCAATGGTTTCATGATATTGAAACCGCAGTAATGTGCGATTATCAGATTGTTATTGAGATAGTCCACTAAATCTGTGATACAGGAAAAACATTCGCATTTTATAACAATAAAAGTGCAAAACCTTGCTCTTTTTGAAAAACCGATTCTCCCTGTTTTTGCGGCAGCTTCGGGAAAATGAGATAGGCGAGATTAAGAAAAAGCTTCTCATAGAATTGTGCTTTCGGTGCAGATGTGAACAATGTGATGTCCTGTAAAATTTCTTGGCGATAGATAACAGCCAGCCCCTTTCGTGTGGTTTTCGTACAATTTAATTATACCAAAGTTGGTTGGCTGTTTCTATATATTTTTAGTGATAAAATTATTTTTTGTGTCCTGCAAATCTGCTTCTTTTCTACGTTTGCGGCGTTTTGCTCAGGGCTACAAAGAATGGACAGTGGAGGTGGCAGATGTTACGATAATGCAAGGTGCGAAAGTGTGATAGTAATAATGAAGGAGGAGATGTTTTACAGTCATAAGGAAAATCTGAAAATTATACAATTTATAAGGCAGTATTTCCTGAGTTATAATATATTGATGAAAGGATTGGCGAAAAAACAAATATATATAAATTTTTGAAGTTATGTTAAAAATTGATACAGATAATTGATTTTTATGATATATCAAGTTGTAACCTAATGCCGCAATGTTCCCCGCCTTTATAGGCGGCATGTTCCATTCAGACTATCGTAGGTGAATTACTGCCTTACAGAAAAGCTGAGGAGCTAACGCTCCTGCGGCAAGATTTCTTCGTCACAGCCGATGAAAAGCTATGCTTACATTGGGCTTTATTCCGAGTTAAAATGAAAGGAAATTATCAAATGAAGCTTAAGTTCATACATAAAGCAAAAAGAATATTTATAACCATCTCATCATTGTCAATAATTGCGGCGATCTCTATAGCGGTTGCATCATCGGCCAGTGCCGCAACACATTTTACAAGCTACACCCTAAAATCAAATATAATAATGGCAACATTGATTACTGCTATTATGTTGATGGTTCTAAAAATGTTAATCTTACTGCAGGCGAGTATTTTGTAAATGGTAAATCATCTTGTTCAGCACATAGTGTTATCAGTCCTGAGGCATCAACTGCAACATGTGGATGTTTTGACGGTTGTTATCAATGCTATGGGTTTGCAGCATTTGTGTATAAAGGTGTATTTACTAAAAATTTATCTGAATCAAAATGTAATGATTTTGGTTGGGGAAGCGACAACAATGATTATTTATTCCTAACCGCAAGAAACTTGAAAATTATGATTTCCGATTTACCGGTGGGCACGCATTTGAGAGTAAGAACATCAAACAATAATAACCACTCTATAGTTTTAGCGGGAAAAACTGATACAACAATTACAGTTTATGATGCTAACGGGTGCGGATCTAATTCCAGCTTATTAGAAGCTGGATCGTCAAATTATTCAGGACATTGCCAAATAAACAAACAGGTTTTCACATACAAGAATTTTGCCAAAAGATATCCTCGACTCGATTATATGCATAAAGGAGCTTAATATGAATGACAGATTAAGATTAATATTGTTGGTTATGGCTTTATCGGTCACAGTAGCTTTAACAGGCTGTTCTCAGCCCGAACAAAACAGTAGTATAGCGGCAGATGATAATACAACGTCCTTACAAAGCAGTATCGATACTGTTACCGATACTTCAAAAACCGGGAGTATAACAGCACCCGAAGGTAGTGAGCTTGTAAAAACGCTTACCGATAACAATAATAACACCGTGGAGCTTTACGGATATAAATCGGGTTCCGATGAGCCGTTTATATGCTTTATTTCAATTAAAGATAACGACAAAAAACCGATTCAGCAAATAGAAATCAACAAATTCAAAACCTTTACCACAGACAGCGGAGATAATGTATATGTTTATGCAGATGAGAAAACCAAACAAGGCTATAGAATTATATTAAACACAGACAATAGTATTAAATCGGTAGAATATTGTGAGGACGCATTACAATACATAAAACTCATAGAGGATATTAATAAAGGCAATACATCTATCGAAGAACCTGTGGAGGAATTGCCGGAATTCTATACCGAAGACCCCGAAAATGAAATGTACCTCGGCAACGGCGAATTTGTAAAGCTTGCCGACCTTGAAGCCGATCCCAATGCGGCAGGTTCATATATTATCCGTGGTTCAATGGGCGGTTATGAATATGAACCGTTTGACAACAACAGCATAAGAAATCCAGATGATTACGATTTGAACGAAATGAAATGTATAGGCTCTCAAAAAGGACCCGTGGTAAGCAAGGATAAAATAATAGTACATGAAGGCGACAGCATCGGCAGTAAGGGTCTGATAGTAGACTCGTGCTACATCAGCGTAGCACCTCGCGTAATGTATAGCGAAACGCTAAAAAAAGATATTGGCATAGGCTATGATGTAATGGACGCAAAAATAACTCTGACGGGTGAAGTAACCTTTACGGGTATACTGCTTGCCGAACGCTACAATATAGAGAATTCGGAGCATGATGGCGAAAGCAGAATACTGTTTATGCCTTATTCTAAGGAATACCATGAGGCTGTGCCGTTCCTTTTTGATGTTGACGCTCAATATAGAGGGAGTAGCTGTGCTATGTTCTATAATTACAGCTGGGGCAATCCGCAGTTTGCGATTACAACAAGCGATGGTGTTATAAATATCGGTTATTTAAAGGATTGCGACTTTTTAAGTTCCGATACATTTTCAGAGGATGTGTATTATAAAGAGGCCACAATAACATTTTCAGAGATTACTTATATATCCACAGAAAGAGGCGGTATGAGCGGATTAATCGGTACTGTTGTATCGGTGGATAATATATGTGAGCTTGGGAAAAAGAAAGAGGTATAATATGATGATAATCAAAAACATAATAAAAGCAACTATAGCAACAACAGCTGTAATTTCATCGGCATTTGCTATGGTGTTACCAGGAAACGCATTATCACCTGTCACTTACAAAGCAGCATCAAACTACAAGTTGGTTCCTATGGGACCAACATCATGCGTAGTCATGTCATACACTATTAATCAAAGTAAACAAACAGCAACTGCAAAATATGTATTCGACGGTGGGACGGAGGTTCCAAACGGCGAAAAAAGAGTTTCAGTGGTTTGTGAATTAATAATTCCTACAAAAAATGGAGAAACTGTCATAAAGAATAAGACTAACGGTAACGGCGAATATTCCAGACTTGAAAAAATGACAAAAACAGTAGCATTGACTGATGCTGAAAAAGCAGCAGGATACAAAATACAGTTTGTAGATATATCTATAAATTGCACTTCTGGTACATACAAACCATTCTGGGCAGTCAGCTACACATATTAACTTTTGTTTAGCGACTGCACGTACGGTGGCACAACATGACGTGTTATAAATGTATCTATAAGACAAAAAAGGAAAAAAACGAAAGATGCTCCTGCGTGTAAAATATAATTACTGCTTATGTTTTTTGACACAGATAATAAAATAAAAACATAAATACAACTTATGAAAGGGCAATATTATGAACAGGAAATTAAAGCTTATAGGCACTGCAATACTGATTGCTACATTTGCGTCCACGTTTTCCGCCTGCTCGGATACAAAAACAGATGAACAGGCGAGATATATGCGAGTATACGGAACAATATATAATGACGGCGAGTTGATAGTTACCGAAAACGCAGTACTAAGCTTTTTACAGTATTCTGATATGAGTACAATTGCGCTATGCGGTCAGTCAAACTGCGACCACTCAAATGCTGTTACAGAGGACGGACTTCCGTGCCTTGCTTACGGCAAACAAACCTTGCCTTTTTTGTATAACGAAAAGCTTTACTGGTTCGAGGATAGATACGAAACCAAAGACGGAAAAGCAGTAGAATCCGCGGTACTTCACTCATCAGACCCGCTTGGTACTTCCGAAAAGGAAGTATGCAAAATAGAAGGCTTTTCCTGCGACTGGATAAGCACAAGCGTACTTAAAAACAACACCCTGCTGTTTTTCCCTTATCAGTCTGCTTATGACGAAAAAGGAGCGATTACAGGCGATAATACCAATCATTTCGGAGTGCTTGACATAGAAACCGGAAAATTTACCGATTTTGGTGCAACGGAAAACAATAAAACAAAGATTTTAGGTGTCTATGACAACAAATTTTATTTCAACAGCTCGGTGTACGACATTAAGACAGGAAAGTATAGTGAAAACACTATGCCGTCCGAGCCGCCTGCTGTCAGACTTAGCGATGATTACTATGCATATAACAATGACAGCAATATTGAAGTGTTAACTCCGAAGACCTCTGAACCGATTGTTATTCATAACGACAAGATATTGTCTGAAACCGTCATTTTGGGCGATTATCTGTTCCAATGCGATAATGCACAGTGGTATTATTATAATTTAAAGGATGAAGCTCCCGCAAGGCATGATATAAGCTATGGCGAAGGGCTTTATGCACAGGTATTGTCCGAGTACGAGGACAGCTATATTATCAGCGTCTATAACGCCGAAGAACAAACAGTAACAAAAGAAAAGGTAGCAAAATCGGATATTCTGGGGGGAGTAAGATATGGCAAAAGGATTAAGTAGAATAGCTTTAATAGTGGCGACCATTGCGGTGGTTATGTTAATCTCAAGTTGTTCAGATGTAACAGAAAGCTCTCAAAGTAGTAACAAAGAGAAAAGTGTTACAAGTCTTGTCGGAGAAATATATCATGGCGACGGATATTTTATTCTTGACGAAAACGGTCTGCAAATAGTCAAGGAAGGTGCTGCCTATGACGAGAATAAAAAGCTATGGAACGCACCATTTGCCGCTGTGCGTAAAATTAATGATACTTTTTACTGTGACAGTTTTACTTCTCCTGATAAATTCGATGATAATATGAATTACAAAGGTGAAGTGCCGCAGGACAGCAAAAAAATGATAAAATTGCTGAAATCGGGTGATGTTACAGAAAGTGGGCTTACCGTCACCTCTGCAGTTTCGTCCGTTAAAGAAACACTCGAATACAATCGGGAAACAAATTCTACCGAGCCGGGAATATCGCAAACAGTATACACAGAAATCACATTAAGCGGAGAGGTTACTCTTGAAGGCGTATTGTATGTAGTTCTTGATGAAGATCTGTACATATCAGAAGAAAACAGCATATTGTTTTTCCCTTATCCCGAAAGCTTAAAAAATGCACTTGGTTTTTCACCGAGGTTTTCCGGTGATATAGAGAGTAGTTATCTTACCTCCAATGCTTCTAAAACAAGTGTATTGCTATATGGCGATTGTGTATATTTTTATGCAGGCAACACAGATAACAGCGAGTGGCTCACAAAGGATTTCAGAAATAAACCGTTTGGTACAGCAAAATTAACGGTCAGCGATATAAAGCTTATATGGCAAAGCGATAGTCTGGACAGGTTTTCCTTTACGGTAAAAAATGCGGAAAATGTTCAGGCTAAAAAGTAGAGGTGTAAAAAATGCTTCAAATTAAAAATCTTAATAAACATTACGGTAAAAAACAGGCTCTTTTTGATTTTGAGATGACCTTTAAAAACGGGGTTTACGGACTTTTAGGCCCCAACGGCGCAGGAAAATCAACGCTTATGAACATTATTTCAGATAACCTTGCACCAGACTTAGGCTCGCAGCTTTGCTGGAACGGCACAGACATAACTAAGCTTGGCAGTAAATTTCGCCGTAAGGTCGGATATATGCCGCAACAGCAGGCGCTTTATGACAACTTTACCGCAAGACGGTTTATGATGTATATATCAGCTCTCAAAGGAATTTCTACAGCAGTAGCAAGAGAGCAAACCGAGTATCTGTTAAGTGAAGTTGAACTGCATGACGTAATGGATAAAGCTATCGGAGGCTTTTCGGGCGGCATGAAGCAAAGAGTTTTAGTTGCACAGTCCCTACTCGGAAGCCCTGAGCTTGTTCTGCTTGATGAGCCGACAGCGGGTCTTGACCCAAAGCAAAGAGTTATCATACGGGATATGATACATAAAACAGCAAAGGACAAAATTGTCCTTGTAAGCACACATATAGTATCTGATGTTGAAACTATTGCAGATGAAATAATAATTATGAAGCAAGGCAGAATTGCCGCAAACGGAACTGTTGAACAGCTTGTCAGTGTTCTCCCGCACGAACGCCGGACACTCGAAAACGCATATATGTTGCACTTTCCCGAGAAAAACACGGCAGGAGGTGCTATAGATGAAAATAGCTCTGTATGAGCTTTACAAAGCGTTAAAAAGCAAAGTGCTGTTAATATTGTTTGTAGCACTGTTTTTGCTGAATTTAGCTCTTTCGGCAACATATACGCCTGTCCTTGGCGTACCCGATGAATGTATTCGTGAAATTAACAAGGTATATTTATCTACATCGGAAGAGGAAAAGCTGTCTGTCGCAGAGAGTATTGCAAACAAATATATAAAAGACAATGTGCTACAGAATATATTTCCGGACAAGAAATATGAGGATAAATTAAATCGGGTAAAAAACTACAATACCACAATCAGGAATATCAAAAGCGAAGCCGAACAGCGTTCAAAACCATCGGTTTTTTCTAAGGAAAACAGCTTTACACAGCTTAGCTTCAAGGATATTTTCACAGCATACAACAATGTAATTGAAAATAAACCGTCCTTTTATCCCGACTACGGAACAGAACGCTATATAAATAGCGCAGATACCGATTTAATGATGCTTGTTTTTGTGCTTATGCTGACGGTTATTGTATGCTGTCGCGACAAAATGACAGGCATGGCGGCGGTTATAAGACAAACTCCCAAAGGGCGTATTCACAGTGCAGGAGCAAAGCTGATAGCCTGCTTTTTGCTTACCGTTACTTCGGCTGTGTTGTTATACGGTATGGTATTGCTTACAGGTACTATTCGCTTCGGGCTTGGCGATTTATCAAGATGTATTCAGTCAATCCCGCAGTTTACGCTATGCAATATAAATATGACCGTGGGAGAGTATCTTGTTATCCACTTTTTATTCAAAACATCAGCCTTTTTTATAGTCGTTGTTGTAATGATGATTATATGTACTTTCCTTAAAAATGTTGCGGCGGCGTTTGCTGTTATCTCTGTTTGTAGTGGTGTTTCGATATGGCTTTATACTTCTATAAGTGATATATCGGCATACAACATATTAAAATACATAAATTTCTGCTGTTTTATAAGTCCACATCAGTTATTTTACAGATATTATCATTTAAACATTTTTGGAAAGCCCGTATCGGCTCTTACCGTCTGTGTAATTACAACAGTAATAATTCTTATCATGGCTTTGCTTATTTATTTTGCGGTTTATTGCTCAAGACGCGCTATATCGGCTTCAGGTAAAATATCGGAAATCTTTTCATATATTACAGTAAAACGCAAGCTCTCGGCAAATTTTGTTGTAAACGAGGTATATAAAACGGCAATAGCGGGAAAAGCATTGCTTGTTCTTGTTGTTGTCGCTGTTATTGGGTTCTGCAATTATCAGAATATGAGTGCAGGCTACGATTCCGAGCAAAAACGCTACGACAGCTATGTAGCACAGATAGGCGGGGAAGTGACGGATGAAACTCTGTTGTTTTTGGAAAATGAAAAGCTGGAATTTGAAAATATAAAGCTACGCTATGAAGAATTATTGACGCAGACACCCGCTGAATCGGATTATGAAAGCTACAATAAGGAATTGAACGATATTACAAAAAAGCTTGACTATGAGAATGCATTTAATAAGATATGTGACCGTGTGTCGGTTATTAAGTCTGATAAAAATAGCAACCTACAGCTCGTTTTTGAAGAAGGGTTTAACCGTCTTTTGTCGGTAAACGGCTATAAGGACGACTTCCTTATGTGTATACTCGCTACTATAGCCCTTGTGCTGTGTATATCGCCTATGATAGCATTTGATAATCAGAGAGGACTGACAAAGCTCCTACGTACTACAGAAAAGGGCAGAATCAAGCGCTTTGCCATAGACGGCGTAATAACTCTTGTTATCTCTGCAATAGTATTTGTAGCGGTATGGCTACCCGAATTTGTTTTCGTAATGAACAATTACAAGCTCTCATTCTTAGACGCACCCTTACAGAGTATTACGGCACTTTACGGTATGCAAACAAACGAAACAATATTGCAATACATAATTCGGGTATACCTGATACGGTTTTTCTCTATGCTCGCCTGCGGCTTTTTTATGCTGTGTGTATCAAAGCTATCGGCTAATCTTATAACCGCCTTTTCGGTAAATATTCTGTTATTTGTTCTACCCTTGGGGCTTTGCGTTGTCAGCGAAAGCTTTGTCGTGATATGGATATGTCCGTACCTTTCAGGCACCGCAGAGAGAAGCGCGTCACCTGCTAATCTCATTATCACCGTGATAATTTTCATAGGCTTGATATTGGTTGCGGGAGGTGAAGGCGTAAAGAAAGCGGTAGAGAAGATAGGTAAACGGTTTTAATATGATATTGTAGAGCTGAGCAAAACACAAAGTAAAAAGTCAGCAGCTACAAATGAGCAAAATGAAGATAACAGGCAGAAAAACCGCACTTCAAAGCACAGCTGTTAAATGACATATCTTTAGGTGAAATTATTCCTATGCCGATTTTTCTGTAAATATCATACTGATATTTTTCAGCTATAATAATCATATCCTCTTTTTGTAAATTTGTCAAGAGTTCATAATCATCAGCTGTATTAATATTTGCAATGAAAAGCAAATTATTGTTTTTATAAGCAGCTGAAAGTTTGTTTTCTAAAGTTTTGAATTTATCAATATTCATGACGAAACTCCTTTAATTAAAATGGTCAAAAATATCTTAAAATTAACCTTCAGAAATAAAAAAGCTATAAATCCATTATACAAGCGGTATAACAACGATAAATACTGCAAGTCCGATACCGAAAAATTCAGAAAATTTAATCCGGAAGGACAATTTAATCCGGAAGGACAAGCAAAATCCGAAAAAGTCCCGCATATATCTTTAATATAGCAGTATCATATTCGTATATAAAGAATCTTCTTTCTTTCTGAAGGTAGTATAACTGGGTATTGTATAGACCTTAAATTCGGGGGGCTACCCCTGCTTTTAAAAAAAATAACGCTATAATCGCCCTGTCCCACTTGACAAATGCTGCCGATAGCGTTATTATAATTACGCAGGCTGTTTAATTCTGTGATTGTGGGATTATCAGTGTGCTTAAGAATGTTTTTAAATGAGATAAGCCCGGAGTGCAAGCCGGGCTTATTTCTTTTCTTGATAAGTTTAATAACCTTCAGGCTGTAAGAATTATCCGCATAAACTTTTCTGTTGTCGTAACGCATTTTACGTTGTTTACGGACAAGGTGCAGATTGACAAGATTACTGACTATTTTCATTGCGGTGTCACGCTTGATGTTCAGCTCATCGGCGAGGTCGTTGAAGCTTTTGAAACAATATCCGAGCTTGCTGTCTATTGATTTAATAATGAGAATATAAAGGCGCAGTTCGGATGCGGAAAGTTTCTTATTGAACACATTTCTGTCTATACGGGTATAATCAGATTTTACTTTGTTCTTTTCGGGATTCAGAACGTATGTGTATGTACCTTTGCGATTGTCTTTACGATAAGCCGCAATTATATGTGTGATGTAACCTTTTCTCATCAGGCTTTCAATTATACGAGATACTGTCTGTGTAGACTTTATACCGCAGTGTGAAGCTATAGTCTGCTGTCTTACACGCTTATATTCGTGTCCTGCTTTGCTTCGGATATTTGAATAAACAGAAAGCAGGTATGTATAAACTGCAAACTCGTTATGCGTCAGCTCGTTTGAGGTAATAACCGAGTTAGACAGCAGAAAATAACTTTTCATTTTCACACATCCTTGTATTTTGTTGTATTTTAACGTTTAAGCGGTTTTGTTGCTTGTACAGTATTTTTCTCATTCAACGCTCTGAACGCCTTTAAATCGTCGTTAAAGTCCTTGTTTAATGGTATATCTTTTGAAACAGCATATCCTTTCAGAGCATACTTGTCGCTAAGCTGCTCAGTAGCGTGTTTACCTGCATCATCATTGTCAAGGCAGAACGTTATTTCGGCAATAGGCTTATTCTTTAAAAACTCGTCAAGAGCAACATCTGATTTGCCGCCGAGCGATAGCATAGTCAACTGCTGCCAAGCGTCCTGTCCGTTGTTTATAGCGTAAAAGGACGCATAGGACAGCATATCAATTACAGACTCGAAAACATACAGCTTATTCTTATTTGTACCAAGTAAAGAAAACGAATATTTTTTATCGCTTCCCGGCAAATCGACACGGTATGTAGAGCTATCAGATACAGAACGACAAAACGCATAGCGTGACATAATACCGTCGCCGTTTACGGCGATCATATTTACATATTTTTTAGTAATACCACGTTCGATAAGCTCAGGTATATGTTCACTGCTGAACCCTTCGCAGATATACTTTTCACCTTTTTGCTTCTGTGCCTGAAGCTCAACGGTAACATATTCCGGTGCATTTTCAGGCACATCATTTTTGAAGCGATAAAACGGTGTGTTCGAGCTGTCATACCCGACAAGCTGAAGCCCGCTGTATCCGACACCCTGATATAGCTTACGGTCGTAAATCAGCTGATTTACGATACTGTATTCCAATCCACGGGTTTTACATAAGTAGGCGATTACATTGCTGTAATTGCGCTGTCCGTTTTCCTTGTGATCCTGTTCAGGCAAAATAAGTCGATTTGATTCCTTATCTTTAGAAACGCTCGGCTTTGATGTCATCTTATTTGGAGTATACTCAATTTGAATATCTCCACAAAGCGACTTTACAGCTTCAGTAAAGCTTTGTCCGTAAATCTTCATACAGAACGCAATGGCATTGTTGCCACCTTCGTCACGGCTGTTCCAGTACCACCCTCTGCGGTCATTCGTGATAAAAAGACTGTCGTGCTTATCACAGCGATAACCGTTACCGCTTTTCTTTACGCTGAAGCCTTCTGTTCGTTCAAGAAATTCCACCATATCAACATTTCTTGCACGCTCTATCTGTTCTTTCGTAACATAGTTACTCGGTTTAGATTTAGAAAAACTCATAAAAAGCTCCTTAAAAAAGAAAGCAACGATTTCCTCTTGTTCTGAGGTTGTCGTTGCTTTTGTGTTTTATTTTCTTCTCTCCAGTACCATTGCCGGCAAAATTCATCGGCAGTATCTCGCTTGATGATTTCTTTTTTCAGACGTCGAATGCGGAATGCCTGTGTTATAATTACGGCTAATAAAATTGTTATAAGAACGCTCATAGGTTTTATTTGTTCCGTTTCTGCGACTTGGCGGGAAAATCAAAATCAATCTTGCCGTCTTTAACAACAAGAGCCGCCGAGAATGCTTTGCCCGACTTTGAAGTAAATCCGTTTATTATTCTTGTTCGCTTATTACCTACCGTTACAGCTTGCTCGGATTTTTAAGCACTGTATCAAGGTTACGCATACTGCGTTTACCGGTAATCAATACAATATTCATTTAATCACCGCTTTCTGGTTTATAAGTGTAATTTTTAATTTCTCGAGTATCGAGGAGATGATTTTCAGGTTATCCTCCTTGAAAGTTTCATAAGCAAAAGAATCAAGTATAATCATCAGGTAACTGTCTGCCGAAAGGTAAATTCTGCAAACAAGCCTTGAACGTAACATCGGATTTGAAAGAATACCGTCAGCCGCCGTAATAACGGTAACTGACGGTAAAGAAAAACAGCGTAAAAGTACGGCTCTGTCGTTTATTCTGCTTCCGTAACAATGAGTAAAATCGCTGTCATATACGGAAAATGCACATATCGGTATATGAGCATTTTTAAAATCGGCAAAGGTTTTTGCAAACAAAGCTGAATCTGTCAACTGATTGCTGTTTTCCTCTGATTGTTCTGCATTAGTCAAGATTTTATTTGTTATACTCATTGTGCTACAGGTAGCACAATTTTTTATGTTTGAGCTATTATCCTTGTTTTCACACAGCTTTTTGACAGAGTTCAATTTAATTTTAGGCGTAGAGTATTTTAATTGCAGTTTTTTCATATTTCTCTCCTAAAATCAGTCTGACAGAGCTTGTATATTGCACTATCCTTTGGAACGCGTCTGTCAAACGGTATTATCTTTCTGCCGCTTACGATAAGCCCTGTGCCTTTTTCACCGGTCTGTAAGTAGCTCGACTGCGAAGGCGACAAGTTAAATAACTCTATGAGCTTATCAAGGTCGGTTTTCTTCTGCTGAAGAAGAACTACAAATTCAGAGTTTGAAAGCATAACCTTTGCCTGCCCCGAATCAAGGACTTCCGTTATGTTCTGTGTTATGCCGGTAGGTATACCGCCGTATTTTCTGATTCGTTTAAATACCTTCTGAAAAAAGTCGGCAGAGCGAACTGTTTCTTTACCGTTACCGTCGTTGAACATAACGGAGAACTCATCGACCCACACCCAAGTTTGAATGCCCTTATTTCTGTTGTCACGAACACGCTGCCAGATGTACTCGAGTATAACCTGTAATCCTACCGGACGGAGCTGTTCGCCCATATCGGATATATCAATTGATAACAATTTGTTATCCGTATGAATGTTTGTTTTGCCCGAAAACGTATTAAAACTGCCGTTAACATACAGCTCAATGTCAAGAGCTATCTGATCTGCTTCAGGTAGCTTTTTGTTTATAAGAGCATTATAAAAATCAACAAACGTAGGTATGAATTCCGGATTACCGTTATTAAGTACATAATCGGCATAAACTTCTTTGACACAACTGTCGATAATAGATTTGTCGGCGGCAGATAACGGCAGCCCTCGTGCCGTTTCTATGATCGACATAATCAGCTCGGATTTCATAGCAACGGCAGATGTGCCATTTTCACTGATATTTATATCGGTGTCAAATATGTTGATCTTTGTTTCGGAATCAGCTGATAATTTCAGCGTATCGCCGCCAAATCGCTTGATGAGAGGATAGTATTCTCCATCGGGATCTATAATTATCTTTTCCGATTTAGGGTAACGTATGATTGTATCTATAATTTCGGATTTGCAATACATCGATTTTCCCGAACCCGATGTACCGAGATAGAAACCGTTAGCGTTCATCTCTTCAGCTCGATCAAGTACAATAATAGCGTTGGTGTGCTTGTTCATACCGTAGCAAAGACCGGTGTCGGAAAAATAAGATCGTGCTGAAAACGGTATTAGAATACCGGCGGCATCGGACAGAACATAAGTATTTACATTGTTGCCATTGGCATTATCAAAATGGTTAATACCAAACGGAAGGACGGAATCAAGTGCTTTTTCCTGTTGTCTGACAAGGCAATCGATAACGACCTGATGCTTTTTTCCTTTTGAACGTATAGCTTCTGTCAGCTCTTCAAGCTCCTCTTTTGTAGAAGCGGATAATGATATAAAAACGCCGATTTTGAAAAGTTCACAATTTGTATCAGACAAGCGTTCTTGAAGATCTTCCAGTTCACGCTCACGCTCCGTCCAGTGATAAGGAACAAAATTCAGTCCTTTTTTGTGGTTTTTTTCAAGCCTTGCTTGTATTTTGCCTTGATGAGCATATATATTGTCTTTCACCCTGTCCTGTGCTTCGGACTTGTCAATATGTTTGATGTGCTTAGATACAACAATCTTGCAGTTGTTATCAAGAATATCACGAATAAACTCATCGTCTAAAGTTCTGTCATATCGAGCCATATACAATATTCGTGTATACGAATTACCGATTTCAACTTCCTTTGGGCGGAATGCAAACATTGACGGCGCTATATAATCCTTGATCGATCCGCCACGTGAATATATATCATTCGGCAAAAGAAATTCAGTATTGTCGAATGGGTGATAGTATTCATAAAGGACAGCAAACACATCTTCAGGCATAAGCTGATGCGTTTCACTGCCCATTGCCGCATAGAAATTTTGCAATTCCCGATAGTAACGAAACAGTATGTTTACATTATCTACGGTTTCGTTAGGCGTGTACGACATTGCAACAAGAGTTATTTTCTCACTTGTTGCGTCTTCGGACTTTGTGATATACGTTTCAAGATTTTTATTGTAATCATCCAGTAAATCACCGGAGATCTCTTCATTGTTGCTTATCAGTATATCCCTGAGCTTTGCGGTATTAACAGAAGAATTCATAATAAATTCCTGAAAGTTGATTTCGACCGGAAGTGCATTCAATAAACGCTGATAACGCTGATAGGTTTCTTCTTGCTCTTTGTCACGGAGCAAAGAATAATCTATATTTGAAAATGCGAATATCAATGTAAATGTGTTTGTTCCGGTAAGAAACAATCCGTTATCGTACACTTCATAAAACGGTATTGTATCCTGTGCCGATTTCGGCATAACAATACGTTTGTCATAGCCGAAAGGCACATTTTTCCTTGCAGAACCGCCATTAAAGAATTTATCTATTATCGACATTGTTGAATACCCCATTGCTATTGTATGGTCGCTTTTGTGTAGAATTAGAAGTGATGAACTTTAATACTGACATACCTTGAATTCGCACTACACCAAATCCGATGAACAGCACTAATTCAAGAAATACTATCCACATTACCGCATCTATACCGACTTTAAGTACCAGCCATAGTAACAGCAATGATCCTATAGTTACGATACAGCCGATTATTAAAGTCACGATTTGAATGATTGATAATCCCATTATCGTTCCGGATTCTTGCATTATTTTTTTGGTTACTTTGCACTTTATCATTTTTATGAACCTCCTGTAAGCTGACGTAATGCAAGCGGTGGCTTTAAGATTAAAAATCCCATAGCAAGCACTACTAAAACTTTCGGTCCGGCCGAAGACAGCCAAACCAAGACATCCATAGGCGAATCTACACCTACGTTGTTCATTGTGAGAACTTTGCACCAGTACGATCCGGCGAGATATATTATTCCCATATATACAAGCGAGAGCGCTGAGCTGAGCAAGCCATCAATAAAACGCTTAAAATATCCCTTTGTTGCATCACCTAACAGGCATGCAAAAAAAGCAGGCGATACACTGCAATATAGTGCCAACTCAAAAGTACGGAGCATTAGTTTTATCATTACGAGCCCGCATATAATTAATATTGCTAAGGCGACGATTATAATCGGAGCAAGCAATACAAAATCCAATAGCTGATTAAGCAGTTCTCCGATAATCCATAATCCCGTATCAGTGCTTTTAAGCGTATCAAATGACGGAAAAACTATAATTTCATCAGCACTTGTAAATACACTTGACGCAATATCTGTACAGGTATCGATTATGGCTATACAAATATCTGTTGATAAATCCACCCATAGCTTTGCTAACAAAAGTCCTACAAGAATTTTGATTACGCCCTTGTAATTTGTCAATTCAAATTGCGTAGCGGAATGTAATATATTGATTCCGAAAAGGATAACAAGCAGACCGTATCCGATAGTTTTGAAAAACGGTGCAAATAAATCAACGAAACCCTTAAGATCGAATCCCCAAGGACTGTTTATTCCGGCTTTTATAGCAGCACCAAGTGCATTGATAATTCCTTGTGTCCAATCAACAAGTCCTTTTACCCATGCAAATATACCTATTGTCGAAGCAGCCATATCTTCTTTGCCGAGTTCTTCAAGATCTTTTTTCATTTCTTCTTGGTTGTATGCAGGCTTTGTGGTGGTTTCCGTTGTTGTAGTTTCTGCTTTTGCAGAAGTTGCAAATTCAACTTGCTTTTCATTACCTAAGCTGTCAACCGGTCTAGGAGTAACAACTGCTGTTACTCCTCCGGTTGTTACAGCATCCGCACAGGCAGAAAATGATAAACCGAAAATCATTAGCAGACTGCATATAAGAAAGATGCTGATTTTTTTCATATCTACCTCTCTTAGAATAAAGCCTCAATCGCAAATGTTGCCGCAAAGAGCGCACCGCCGATTACCATTAGTGATATGCCACCGTTGCGTTCACGTACATCTTCATTACCAATGCCCTGCGCAATTTTTATCAGTCCGGGTATAGCGGTTAATCCAAGTACAACGATACGTACTACCCAAAAAACCAGTGTTACAAGCGTATCATATGTAGCAGTATCTACAGAAGATGGGGCATTTCCGATGCCGCCTTCGGCAAATGCTGAATACGCAAGTAATACGTTTGAAAGAAGGATTGTGGTTGTGATTGAAATTACCTTTGTTATTTTCCTGAATGCTTTTTTCATAAAAAATCTCCTTATCTGCGAATTATCGCATCTGATATTTTTTTAGCCGTATCTGATACGACTTTTGTTGTAACCACTACTGCACCGGCAACCGGTACAGCCGACGAAGCCGCTGTTGCGGTAGCAGTGGTGGCTGTAGTAGCTGCCTGAGTTGCGCCGGCTGTAGTAGCTTGTGTTGCGGCAGTGGCTGTAACCTGTGTAGCCTGTGCGGCAGCTTGTGAGGTTGTTTGAGCTGTCACACCACTCACATTTGATAATCTGCCGGCGGAAAGATTTTTAGGTGTTATCACTGACTCATCAATCATATCAACACCATCTGCCAAATCGCTGTATAGCTTTTTCTGACCGAGCTTTGTAAGCGATATGCTTGTATTTTCTGAATTGTATTGAATAAGTCCGTCTTTTTCCCATTTGGATATGTTCTCCATAACTTGCAGAGCCGCTTTCTTATCGGGTGAAAGTGTGACTTCTTCAAGATCAAGATTAGAAGCAAATCGGAAAAATTGAAGATCACGATCGGTGCCTTCAAGCGTAACGCCATATCTTACTGTATCGCTTTCTAATCCGTGCTGTATTTCCATTGCACGAATAGCAGAATGTGCCTTGTTAATGTTAGCCGCACTAATAAAGTTAGGATTACTGATATATTCTCTGCCGCTGTCTGTCAGAGTTATATTACCGCTATCAAGATTGACATTAATCAATCCCTGCTTTTCTGCCAGCTCGAGATTGGATATGACAGCTTCTTTAAGTTCTGCGTCAGGGATATTTTCGATAACCTCTTTTGGCAGGATTTCATTGCTGTTGAAATAGCTGAGATCTGTTATCTGTCCGGAAAAAGAGAAGGGCAGACCGTTATCTGTAATTGCTTGAGCCTCTGTACTTTTAGCACGCTTAAGCTGCTCAATAAAATCATATATCTGCTTTCCCGTGCGAGCCAGTCCGACAAACTTACTGCTCATTTTTTCGGTGTCGTGCATTATCTCATCTTCTAACATTGGTGCCATAGCTAATTACCTCCTATCCTATAAATTCATCGATAGTCGGAATTTCATAGTCGGCTATCAATTCTTCTTCGCCTATTTCAGCAAGCACGTTCTGATGTTCGCTAAGCTGAGCATCCCTTGCGGCTTCTTCAAACTGTCGCTGTAGTTCTGCTTGTTCGATATGTTCTTGTTCCGCTTGTTTTTGCACGGACTGCTCACGCATTGCCTTTTCTTCTGACACTGACTGTTCCATAAGCTGTGCCATTTTTGTTTTTACCTCCTTTAACTTTTGAATTTGTTCATTATCGGAATACATCTCATTTATATCGGTATTGTTTGGTATTCCGCTCGGAAATGAGCTACCGACTTTATCGATAAGCGGATGTGATAATGTATCGAATTTGTACAACCAAAAAGGCGGATACTCATCGAGAAACTCGATCATATAACCGCCGTATTTCTTTTTGATTTTCGGTGAAGCCTTGAACGCTCGTAGCAGCTCCGATGTAGTCAGTAAATCACGACCTTGATAGCTTTCGTTATCTGAACTGCTGCCGCCGCTTGTTGTTCCTTGGCTGTGTCCCCTTGTGTCTATTCGTACAGTAGTCTTGTCGAGCTTTTCCACTATGTACTTTCGGGTTTCTAAATCAGGTGCGCCGAGATAAGTAAACAGTGAGCAGTTACCTATAATACTTTCCCAGTTATCCTTATACAAAGCCTTTAGTTGAGGAAGCGACTGCAAGACAACGCAAACCCTGATGTTGTTTGAACGTATAACAGCAGTGATTTTATCGAAATTCGGTATCCGTCCTATATTTGCAAACTCGTCAAGTTCGACTGACACGAGCAATGGCAATCTGCCGTTATGCTTGAAATTAGCACAATACATCAGTCGAGAGAAAAGCTGTGAATAGAACATATTGCAAATAGCCTTGTACGTTGTATCAGCAGGAGGAACTATCAGAAATATAGCTGTCTTTTCCACTCCGACATTGTCAAAATCCATCTCGTCGATTACGGTTAGATCGTTAATGTCTTCGACTGCCCATAAGTCAAGACGTGTAGACAACGTTTTAGCTATGCCGCCCATTGTTTCTTCGGGAGTGCCTTTAATACCGTTCCAATTGATCGTAGCAGCATCGTAAGGGTGCTCGATAGCGTGTTTGTTAAGACAACGTGCAAGCTCACATAGTTCGTCTATTTTCCCGTTTTTGTATGTGATACTGTTAAGCAGACGGACTACACGACCAAAGCACTTAATTTCACCTTTGGCTTTCCAAAGATAAACCATAATTGCGGCAAGTAATGATTTTGCCGAACCTGACCAAAAGTCTTCTTTATCGTCATCACCGGCTGAAGCGTTGATGAACGTGTTTGCCAATACTGCTATGTCCTGTTCCTCGTTGATATAAACAAACGGATTATATGCGTTGGTTTTCTTTATGTTGATCAAGTTAAACACTCGCACTTTATATCCGTTTTCCATAAGCAATTTTGCTGTATCACGATACAATTCGCCTTTCGGATCTGTCACTACATAACTACCGAACATCTGCATGATGTCAGGCTTGATCTTGCGGAATGATTTACCTGCTCCCGGACCGCCTATAACTATTTCATTGAGATTATGCGGTTCATAATAGCAATTTTTAGGATTGTTGACCGTTACATAGAACCCGTTCCCGATAGGGATACCTGTCGTGTCACTGTTTTCCTTTTCGTCACGCTTAGTTGCCCAATCGGCACTTCCGGCTTCCACGCCTTTGTAATCGTCATAATTCTTTCCTAATAAAGAAAGCAACAACAGGGACAAAAGAACGATATAAACATACCACAGAGAGCCGTGAATTTGTAATATTGCCCCTAAGTCAAAAGGTGCAGAAAATGTTGGATTAGTCCAGTAAGGCATTGATTTTATCAGCACCGACAAGCTTAGCTGCTCTGACGGTATGCTGTTATCATAAGCGTAGCACTGTAGGCAGTAAATAAAATAGGTTATAATCAAAAATGTGATTATACCGATTATGCCGAAAAGAATAATTGCAGTTTTTAAGACAGATTTACTGTTCTTATGCCGCAATTTGTTTTTATTTGCCATTTCACACCTCCATAAGCCACCACAAAGGCGGCAGAGCTTTTCTGCCGCCCGGTGACAATAAAATTTTAATGCTGCTTAGCGTTTTCTCTTACGCTTCGATAACGGGAATGCAAGCACAACAGCCGCACTCATCATTACCGTTGATATGATAATAACCGCCGTCTGCATAAAGCCGTCCTCGCCTGCACCTGTCGGAGGATTATCAGGTATTTTATCGTTGTGCATTTTGGCAACGAGCATTGCACCGTCACGGTCGATCGTCAGCTGTTTATCTTCAGGTAATAGATAGCCTGCCGAAGCAGAATCCTTGACTTCGTGAATGGTATACTCGCCTGCTCTCAGGTCAGTTATTCTTATAATACCATCCTTATCAGTTGTGTATGTTTTCTTGAAAGTCTGTCCGGTGTATGTTGTACCGGAAACCTCAAATTTGAAGCCTTCAACCTTATTGTTGTACGATGTCTTTACTATCTTGATTTCGCCCTTCTGAGGTGAGTTGATAAATGTACCCTTGCCAAGCTCATCGTTAGATACTTCTACGGTTTCGCCGTCATTTACAATTTCGAAATAGTAGAAATTCACATCACGGACGAAATATTCGGGAGCCTTTGTTTCCTGTACATAGTAGTCACCGTATACAAGTCCCTCAAGGCTGTACACGCCTGTTTCGGTTTCCTTCATTGTGCCGACTACGGTTTTCTTGTCCGATTTATAAACTGTAAATATAGCACCTGTCAATTTATTTTCGGGATAGTCCTCATCAACTTTCGTTAATGTGACATTGCCGACAATAACCTTATTGACAAACTCTGCACTTGCAGTTGCGTCCTTAGTTACCGTGATTGTCTTGACCTGTGTCTTAGGCAGATAACCTTCTGCCTTGTTGATTTCGGTTATCGTGTACTTGCCGGTCGGCAGTTCTGTAAGTTCAAACTTGCCGTTTGTCAGCATAAAACGTGCTTCTGCTGTCTGACTGCCGTTATATACATACTTGCCGTTCTTTGATACAGCCTTTAAATATGCACCGTCAGCATTCTTTACAGTGAAGTAAACATTCTTTTCAAGCTCTGCCTTCTGAGCTGTTGTCAGCCCATTGGGGTTTGTCCATTTCTTTATGATACTTGCGTTGCCTGTGTCACGTTCATTTACAAACGTTGCCTTTGCTGTCTGATTTCTTACTACAGTTATCTTCACGGGATTTTCCGACTTGATTGTGTAATCGGAAAGTGTGCTGAATTCTGTCACGGTGTAGTCACCTGTAGGCAGTTCTGCGATTGTAAATGTGCCGTTCCTCAAAACGTATCTGAATTCTGTTGTGCTTTCGCCGTTATATGTGTATATGCCGTCTGCACCTGTAGCTGTGATGTACTTGCCGTTGCTGTCCTTTACAGTGAAGTAAACATTCTTTTCAAGCTCTGCCTTCTGAGCTGTTGTCAGCCCATTGGGGTTTGTCCATTCCTTGATTATAGCACCGTGACCGTAAGGATATTCGTTGAAGTCAGATTTTCCGATTTCATTGCTAACCGATACAGTAGCGTTTGCTGTTTTAAGTGTTACTGCGTGTGCATTTGTGTCAAGGTAGTAGCCTTCGGGAGCTGTAAGCTCCTTGACATAGTATGTTGTACCTGTTGCACTGCTTATAGGGAGATAATTGCAAGTGTACTTGCCGTCCTCGGCTTCTGTGATAACCGCATTTACGAGTGTGCTGTCAGTGTCTGACTTATATGCCTTTGCTACAGTCTTGCAAGTGCTGTCGGTATAGATACCGAATGTAGCACCTGTTACCTTTTCGCCGGTCTTTGCGTCAACCTTGTTGATAACAATGTGACCGAAAGGCTTGTTTTCAAACGTTGCAGTAGTAGTTGCATTGCTCTTTACTTCAATCGTCTGATTTGCAGGTGTGATATATCCGACTGTCTTGCCGGTCTTGACCTCTATAACCTTGTAATCACCGATGCGGAGATTGCTTATAGTGATTGTACCCTTTACGTTGGTAGTAAAAGTCTGATCGTAGCTCTGTCCGGTCTTGGCTGTGCCGGTTACTCTGAACTGCCAGCCACTGAGAACACCGTCTGCACTTCTCTTGACTATCTTTATATCGCCCTTCTGCGGAGCATTGGGGAACTTGTCGTTGCCGTTGATTGACACATCGACAACCTTGCCTGCGTCAGAAATTGTGAACTGATAGAATGTGTTGTCGATATTGTAATACTTCGGTGCTTTTGTTTCTCTGAGGTAATATGTGCCTGCCGGGATTTCGTTAAGCTGATATGTACCCTTTGATGTTTCTGCAAGTTTGCCGTATACAGTAGCCTTATCAGACTGATATACAGTAAATTCAGCGCCGCTCAGAAGTACATCGGGATGATCTGCGTCAACCTTTGTCGTTCTGACCGAGCCTAAAGGCGTTTCATAGAATTTCGATGTAGCGTTGTTTGATACTGCTACGGTTGAATTTGCCGTTTTAAGCGTTACCGGGTGTACGTCTGTGTCAATAGCGTAATGTTCGGGAGCTGTAAGCTCCTTGACATAGTATGTTGTACCTGTTGCACTGCTTATAGGGAGATAATTGCAAGTATACTTGCCTGTCGCACTTTCTGTGATTTCTGCGTCTGTCAGAGTATCATCTGTAGCCGATGTATATGCCTGTGCAGGAATTTCACATTCAGCATCTGTGTAAATGCCGAATGTCGCACCGCTCAGAGCAGTGCCTTTTACGCTGTCAACCTTGTTGATAACGATATTCGCATACGGCTTGTTCTCGATATTGACTGTTGTTACAGTATCGGTCTTAACCTCAAGGTCTTTGCTGTTCTCGGTAATATAACCGACTGTCTTTCCGGTCTTGACCTCTGTAACCTTATAATCACCGATACGGATATTACTGATTGTGATTGTACCCTTTGCATCGGTAGTAAAGGTCTTGTCATAACTCTGTCCGGTCTTGGCTGTGCCTGTAACACGGAACTGCCAGCCGGAAAGAACACCGTCTGCACTGTGTTTTACAATACTTATCGTACCCGTCATTGCCTTGTTGGTGAATACCTTTTTAACCGAGCCGGCAGGAGTGATAGTGAAAGTCACGGGGTCGATTGAGAAGCTGTAACCTGTTGTACCGCTTACTTCGTACACAGTGTATTCTTCTCTTGCAGGAAGCTCATTTGCAACAAAGTTATATGTGCTTTTGTTAAGCTTTAATGTAGTACCCGTATTGTTCTCGCCTTTATAAGTGTATGTGCCATCGCTACCTGTAAAGGTCAGATACTTGCCGTTGTGCATAACCTTGAAAGCAACTTCGGCAAGTTTATCATCAGGTATCTTTATGACTGAGCCGTCAGTGTCAAGGAACTGCTTGTCAATCTGCACAGAGCCTGTCTTAAGCTGATTGTCAAGCTCAATGTCTTCAAGGTCGATTACGGTGTTTGGATCACCATTGCCCAGGTCAATACGCTGGTCCCGGTTATCAACATCGTAATCCGTACCGCTGTACGTTTCGATTACAGCCAAGTAATACGGAGTGGTGTTAGTGCCGAACGATATAGTCATTTCGCCGTTTTCGTTCAGCTTGAGATCTGTCGCTGATGTTTTGGTTGACGAAAGCCCTTTGTATGTATAATTACCGTTAGAACCGGTAAATTTTATATAGTATCCTGCCGGCGGATTCGAAGAAACACTTCCGCTGTAGCCAAGCACCTGCAGATTTACGGTAACTTTAGCATACTGTTCTTTGAGCTGTACTTCTGTCAGATTGTCCTCATCAGAGAAATGTTTTCTTATAACAACAACAGGTGTTGATTTGTTTGTAAAAGATACGCTTTTTGTTTCGCCCTTATTGGCGATAGTGACTGTCTTTGTCTGTGATTTGGGAGTATAACCGCTTGCGTTGTTTATCTCTGTTACAGTGTATGTTCCCAACGGTAACTTGCTTACATTAAACTTACTGCCTCTAAGTTTCATATTATTTGCGGAAGTCTGAGTGCCGGCATAAACATACGCTCCTGCCGAGCCTGTAACCTTGATATACTTACCATTAGCGTCCTTGACAGTAAAGTAAACATTTTTCTCAAGATTTGCTATTTCTGAAGCTGACAGTGTTGTATCGGACAGCCATACCTTCTTTATCTGAGCCGTACCGCTGTCCTCGCCGTTTACGAAAGACACGGACGATGTTTTATCTCTTGAGATGGTAATTGTCTGATATGCTTTGTTAACCGAATAGCCCTCCGGTGAGCCGTACTCATACACGGTGTACTTTCCGGTCGGAAGGTCGGAAACAGTGAAAGTACCTGTACCGGGATTAACATACAGCGATGTAGCTTTAGTCGATGTTCCTGTAAACGTATATGAGCCGCTGTACTTCGTACCGCTGGCGGTGATATATTTGCCGTCTGCGTTCTTGATGCGGAAATATATCTGCTGATTTTTTGCTGTACTGCCGTTTGCGGATATTGCGTTACCGTTTGTATCCACCCAAGTTTTTATTACTTCGCCTGTACCTGTGTTTCTCGTATTCGTGAAAGTGACCGTACCCGTACCGCCTGCTGTAACGGTTACCGTCTTGCTGACACCACCTGTACGGGTGTAATATGGTATCGAGCCGTCCGAATTATTTCCGTGTTCTGTAACGGAATACGTTCCTGCAGGTAACGATTTTACTAAAAAAGTGTTACTGCTGTTTAGCTTGAACTTAGTTACGGAACCGCTTGCAGAGTAGGTATACGAGCCCGCCTTGCCAGTAGCCTTCACGGCCGAACCCGAACTATTCTTTACCGTGAAATAGATGTCGCTGTTATCGGCTTTCGTGCTTGAAGTATCGTGATTGTGTTCCCATACTTTTTTGATCTGAGCTGTGCCTAAATCGGAAGTTTTAAAGTTTGCGTAAAATCTTACAGGGTCATCAATACCGTCAGCCATTGTCTGAGAATCGCCGCCGCTTGATTTCCATACAACAAGCTGTTTTCCTGTGGTACGATTTGCCTTGTATGTACAAGCCTTAGTACCGCTTATCTTGCTTGTTGTGCTGAAAGTGTAGTCATATCCGCTCTTTGTTACTGTGACACCGGGAATGTTGAATGCACTTGCCGGCATATTGCTCTTGTTATTGTCCGGCAGTGTAATACTGTACTTCTTCGTTGAAGAATTATATTTCATTGTGTGAGTAGGAGCTTTAGACTTCATTTCATTAGTAAAGCTCGGCACAATTGAATATGCCTTCATCTTGTTTAAGATGTATTCGTAGCATTTTTCAGCAGGTCTGCCTTTCAGCTGTTCATAATAAACAGTAGCAGGAGTACCCCACTTGTTCGCTTTTAAATCGCCCTTGTTATAGCCTGTTCTTAACTGCTGCTGAATTTCCCATACGATTATCTGCGTAGCAAAAGAGAAATCATCGAGGTTCGTATTGGCAACAGGAGATTTTGTTACCTGACTGTTAAATCCTGAAATTAACGCTATTTTTAAATCTCTTTGTGCTTTTGTAGGCAACATAAGCATATAGTCATCACTTGATGCTTTACCAACATAGGAGCTTCCTGTGCTGTATGACACACCGGCTTCGATGCAGATTGCCTGCTGTGTCACGCCGTTCTTGCTGACACCGAGCTTTGCGTGATTGCTCTTTACTCTTGTAGCGGTAGCAACATCGCCGTCGGCTTTGTAATAGATGAATGTGTAATTACGCTTATCACCGTATGTTCCGTTGTCTGAGCCGATGTAGTTGCCGAGCATAGCCGCATAGACATTATCGCCTACTCCCCATTCTGACGCAAGCGTCTGAATCGGCAGAGCGACTAATGTCATAACTGCCGCAAGGAAAAGTCCGGTCAGCTTTTTGAATTTGTTTTTAAACATAACAACATTTGTCCTTTCTTGTTTGATTTTTTGAAAATATATATAAAAAAGCAGTCCTACGGGTGCGGACTGCTTTGGATTTTCATATTCAGTTAACTTTCAGAAAAAGAAAAAGAGCCTTGAAAAATCAAAGCTCTTAATGTATATTAAATTGTTGACAAAATTAGCGTTATTATGATATTATATATCTGCGAGAGCAACCTATAGATGAATAGGCGGTTACCCAACTCCCGAAGCAGAATTAACGCTGTGAGGGAGGTGAAGTGTGATGAACTACATAACATTAGAAGATCTTCTTCTATTCGGCTCATTTTTAGCTAATTTTGTTATTGCTGTTTTTACTGCACTTTCTTTTTATAACAAAAAGAAATAACCGCCCCATACTTGCAAACGTGAGCGGTTAAATCTTTTAACTTCTTCGGGAGCAACCGTCTGATCTGGTTGCTCTTGTACTTTTATTATATACGCATAATTCTAAATTGTCAAGTGCTGTAATTGAACTTTACAAATAAACTTAGTCTGCTCTTTGACCTTGACCTCTTAAGAAGTATATTGCATAGCCTTCGATAGTGTTGCCGTTTTCATCCTTCTTCAAATCCGGTATTGTTTCAATATACACCTTGAAGTAATCACCTTTTTTCATTTGTGCTACTTTGAAATTAGCTCCTGCACAGCTTTCTACATTACGCTTAATTACTTTTTCCGGAATATCTTTTGAAATAACACCAGGGGCATTCCACGAACTGCCTTCAGGCGTCCAGTTTGGATCATCATCATTTATGAGTCCGTAATTGTTTACAGCGTCATTTACTATAACCTGTTTAATTGCTTCAAGGTCAAACGGATACTCATATATGGACTTCGGCTTGCTTTCCTGCTTCTTTGTGGTAGTATCCGCAGGCTTAGGTGCTTCAGCTTTCTTTGTGGTTGTTGTAGTCTGTATAACAATCTTGCTGTCGCTCAGATAGTCACTGTGTATATATGCACCTGTATCGAGCTTATAATAGCCCGTGTCGGTCTTGGCTGTTACCGTGACTTTATCGTTCACACTGTACAGCTTAACTGTGTCAGCGCCGAGTACGGCTTTCTTACGGCTGTAGCAGTCGGTGTTGACGTACTTTGTACCGCTTGCCTTTGTTTCTGTCCATTCGGGAGCGGGCTTTGTAGTAGCGGCGGTTGTTGTCGTTGCCGGCTTTGGCTTTGCCGTGGTGACTGCTGTAGCTGCTGTCGTTTCCGCCTTTTTTGTTTCCTGCGGCTTTGCGGTGGTCACTGCTGTGATAGCTGTGGTCTGAGCAGTAGTTGTTTCTGCTTTCGGCTCGTCAATCCTATCCATCACTGTTCCCGTTACTGCCGGAGCGGTAGTTGTCACTGCCGTTTCGGGTGCAGAGGACGTTGTGCTACTTGCATTGCCTGCCGTGCAAGCACTGGTCAGTATTACGCTGATAAGGGTTATTGTTGCGAGTATGGTGTGGGTACGTTTCATTTTGGGGTCCTCCTTTGTGGGATTTGGTCTGTTTCTTACTTGCCGAGAGCCTGCTTTATCTGTTCTTCAGATAAGCCCATAGCTTTGAGGTTGGCGAGGATTTCAGCTTCTTTTCTTCTTTCGCCTTCCTTAAGTCCGATTGCTTCACCTTCGGCTCTGCCTTCCGCTCTGCCTGCAAGCTTTGCAGAACGTTCAAGGCTTGCTTGGTCGTTAATATACTTTTCTCTTGAAATTGCGTCAAATCTAAGCTGTTCGGTTTCACTGAAATATTTGAATTTGCTCATATGTCCATTATCGCACTGATCTCTGCGTCGCTTAGTCCCTTTTTCTTCATCTTTGCGATTATCTCAGCACGTTCTGCGGCTCTGCCCTCGGCTCTGCCTTCTGCTCTGCCTTTCTTAAGTCCGACTGCTTCGCCCTCGGCTCTGCCTGCGAGCTTTGCAGAACGTTCAAGGCTTGCCTGGTCGTTAATATACTTTTCTCTTGAAATTGCGTCAAATCTGAGCTGTTCGTTTTCGCTGAAGTATTTCAGCTTTGTGATTGCCTTATCAAGCGTCGAATCCTTTGCTGTTTCTAACATATCAAGCTCCTCCTCCGTTTCTGCATTCAAGAATCTTAACCAACGTTCTTTTTTACTCTGAAGATTGGTTTTCCTGTGATTGAGTTTTTCAAGTTCGAAAAACTGTAATGAAAACTTATCGGTCAATACATCGTTATGTTTTTCTTCTTTGGGTACATATATTGAGTGATACTGCTCTCTTTCCGGGAACATCGAATAGCCGAGAATGTTAAGTGAAATTGTCATCGGCAGTTCGCTGTATGCGTCACCGGATTTAAGTGAGCCGGTGAATAATTTCGACCAGTAGAACAATGCCCTCTCGGCGTAGTCAGACCTCTGATTCAACTGTATCTCTACATTGATAAGCCTGTACTTATTCTCCGTCTTATCCTTTTCACTTTGCAATTTGACATTGAGGTCAAGTCTGCTTACCTTTCCATCGGGGCTATCCGGCATCAGCTCATTCTTTGTTATCTGAATGTCAGCTATCTTTTCGTCTTCCGGTAATTCGAGTATTGCGTCAAGCAGCCCTATCAGAAGTTCGTTATCGCCATCGTCCGTAAACAACTTCTTGAATATTATATCCAGCTTCGCCTTTACTATATTTCTTGCCATTTGTGCATCTCCTTTCGATTCGGTACTATTTCCTCAAGTATATTGTAACATAAAAACGGACAAAAGTCCAGCGAAACATAACAAAAACATATACAAAATATAGTATTGTTTTTTATGCGTTTCGCCGATTTTTACAAACTTGTTACATTGTGCTATCTGTAGCACATAATATATAGAAAACTGCCGCCGAACGATTATCTGTTAACGCTTCACGCTTGTTGCGGTTGTCTGTGTTTCCTGCTGTTTATTTGCTTTAGTTGCAACATTTTTATATGCAGCTATCACCTTGTTGCTCAGTTCATCGTGAAATTCTTTGGTAACCGGATTGGCAACATTCTTGTATTCACCGGCTGAATTTTTATACTGCGGCATCTGCAAAAGCATTCCGTTTTCACCGTCAAAGACTTTCACACCTGACACAACAAAGCAATCATCCATTGTTATCTGAGCGAATCCTTTAAGATTACTGTCAGGATTATTGTTAGGAACAACCTTGACCTTCGTAGCAATTGCTTCAGGCTCACTTTTAATTACAGCAGTAGCATTGTTTTCATAGGCTGTCATTACAGCCTTGTTTATTGCTTTGCGCATTTCAGCGGTTACCGGATAGCAGTCGTCGTAATACTGTTTATCTTTGCCGAGATGATTCGGCATAGCCACATACATTCCTTTTTCGGTTTCAATAACTTTGATACCACCAACAGCAAAGTTGCCGTTGAGTACAATAGTGGCTAACGCTTTTAACTTACTTTCCGGGTTATCAAGTTTTGTTACTCTTGTTGTTATATTCATATAAGTACCTCCTGTTACGGATACAATCTACATCATATCCTGTTCTGTTTCAGTTCGGCGGCAGGTTTCAAACATTAAAGCTTTTGATGACTTTTTTCTGTTTCAGATGCGGCGTTAAGAGATATTTCCCGCACTGTTTCAAAGTCGGATTTCAAGAAACATATTGTAGTTTCCCGTGCATTGATTTTTGCGGAATATTTGATTTCACGTTCCGATAGCTGATTAATTACTTTTTGAGCAATGCTATTGTTTTTAAATAGCTTGTATGCTACTTCGCCTTCAGCCGTCAAATCCGCATGGTTAATGTTCCCGCATAATATCTGAGTAGACAGTAGCCCGTATTCAGACAACACCTTTTCTTTGAGTAATTGTCCGAAACGGTCATTTAAAGGAGCTGCCATATCATAGTAATTACCATCTTTACTCTTGATTTTTGGCATTTCATAGTCTATGTTTCCATCACGGCAGATTATTTTTATTCCTGAGATAACAAAGCTATCAGACAATCTGATTTCACCGACAGCAGGAACCTCATCACCGTATGCTTTTGTTTTATGAAGCCTGACGGTGATTTTCATATCTACAGGTGATTTTTCAGCAGGTAGGGAAGATGGGTTATCTACATAATTTCCGATAACGGAATTGATTATATCCTCTTTAACTTCCGAGCGTGTCGGAAATGCCATATCATAGTATTTTCCGTCACTGTTACGATTACTTGGCATTGCTACACACAGCGCATCGTCATCTGTGCCTATATCAATTATTCTAAAGCCGTGAATAGCTATGTTGTTGTTTAGAAAAACAGTAGCATAAGCTTTAACCGGACTTTTGTTATCTGTATTTTTGATTACTTTTGACTGTATATCCATATAACTGTATCGTGCTACCTGTAGCACAATACAGTTTCTCACCTCTTTCTATATTTTGATTGTGCTACCTGTAGCACAATTTACTGAACGATTATTGTCAACTATATTGTCAAGAATCGGTTTATCGATGATATTGACTTTTGCGATTATTCTTTCACCCGACATCCGAAGATGATAGCAAATACCTGATTGTTTAAGTTGCTCAACATCGTTCTGACTTATATACGCATAATAGTAGTTCTCATTCGCCAATTTGCAAATATCGCTGTAAATATCACCGTTCACTACATCAACGATCTCACCTTTCCACAGTTCTCCGTGCAGTCCTTTGTGATTAATATTGTTTTTGGCTTTTACAGATGAACCGCCTGCCTTTTCCCACTCCAATAGATTTTTATTATAATCGTCTATCAGAATATCTTTATCGGTGAGTTGATGACCGATAGCTTCTGACTTTGGTACATTCAGAGAAGTAAAAATTCTGTGATCTTTATCTATGTTAGGCAGATACTTATCAAGCCATTGATTTTTTTCGTCCAATGAGCAGGAATTTAACGTAGCCGATAAAATATAAATCTCCGCCGTGCTATCATTCGCTAATTTCTCAATAGCTGCTACAGCGTTTTCAAACGGCTTTAAATCTCTGAAAAAACCTTTTTCGAACATACGTTCAAGATACAAGTTTTCGTCGTGAAACCTTGCGATAGTTCCGTCCATGTCAATATAGATTTTTGTTTTTTCTTGTAATATGGGAATATTACCGGAGGCTACTTGTTTGCTAACGCCTTCCAATTCATTTATAATTGCTTTTTCCCAATCATCAAGATTATTCGGAAGCGAGTTTTTGAAGCACTCGGAGTTCAAACGGGATGTATGCTCAAAAAATTCCTTTTCTATGCTTTTCTCACCACGAAAACCGATATACCATTCATTGAGCAACAAAGGAATGAATTTTGCAACGAAAATATCATCAATTTCTTCTCTGCCGAGCTTTTTTGATGCATACATTGCATAATCTCCAAACCATTCCGTGATACGATCGGGTTCGGGTGTATTGTGCCTTATTTCATATCTTGCTATCAATTCGATTTTATCAACTGTGGACAACTTTTCCATATTATAATCCTTTCTCAGTCAAGTTGTGCTACCTGTAGCACAAACACGTGTGCGGTGTGTTTTTTTCACACCGCACAGCTTTGTTTACAGTCAGAAAATTATAATACAACTTTTTTTGCATTCATAATTGTTTCTGCTTTTTCCTTATCATCAATACCAACCCGTATTATTATGCTACCGTCTGATTTGGTTTGCTTTTCAAAAGAAACAGACGCATTAGTTAAAGCATTTATCTGTTCATCGGTAGCAGGAAAGTAGTAGCAATCAGGTATATCTTCTTGCTTTTGCTCATCGGTCGCACCGGAAGATATAAGCTTCTCAACTTCTATCTGGCGCTTAGTTTTAGCCTTTAATTCTTCTTCCTGTGCAAACGGTTTCTGCACCTCAATCTGTGCAGTTTCATACTGTGTCTGTATATTCTTAAGTTCAACTTTTGTATTTATTGCACGCCTCTTTGCAAATGTTCGCTCCCGATTTTGTCTATCGTATATCACTACCGCAAAAGATAAAATCATCATTTTATGTACCGGATGAAAACGAAATAAAAGTAATATACAAACTAATCAAAAATACAGAGCTTGAGATTCCATTTTTATTAGCCAGTCAATGTGGATTGCGTCCTTCGGAAATATGTGCATTGACAAAGGATTGCATTACCGCTGACGGATTAGAAATTCGCAAAGCAGTTGTAATAAATGAGCATGGCAGAGAAGTATATAAGCCGCCTAAGTCATACGCCGGATATAGGACAATACCAATATCGCCCTTACTGCGAGATAAACTCATGAATACTCCGGATAAAAAACGGATTTGCGTTATATCTTCAAATAAAATAAGCCGTGATTGGAATTCATTTCTTCGTAAACACGGGCTACATATATTTAGATTCTATTCTTTGCGACATTATTACGCCAGTCAAGCATTATTGCTTGGAATACCACAGAAATATATTGCGGAATTAATGGGGCCATTCATCGACTGACATGATTGAAAAGGTCTATCAGCACACCTTTCCATCTGCGATGGAAGAATTTAAGGTTCGTATTGCTGATAACATAGAAAAACTTTTGGGGTAATAAGGGTTCGAATCCCTCTTGGCGTGCCAACCGCTTTGATAATCATTATCAAAGCGGTTTTTCTTTTGCATATTATATACAGAAAAGGCGGAACGGTTTTTATGCTGTTCCGCCTTATATTATTCCGTTTTAACAAATTCAGATACCCATTGGATCCCCCAGAACACCGTAAGATGAATAGCCGGGTCAGACAGCATAAGTACCGCACGCTCCGTTTTACTTGAATCATCGTCCTGCACTCTGAGTATCTGATAAGCAATACCCGCAATTCCGATGAACACGGCAGGAAGCATACTTGTGGCGAAGCTCATTGCAACGCCGTATAAAACAACCAGTCCGCATGTGCCTATAAGCCTTTTTAAAAAGTAACGTGACGTATCGACCTTTCCGCAGAGTGTTATAATTATTGCAATTACACTGCATATTATAGCTCCGAAGCAAACATACCGCCACAAAGCGTCAAGCCGTGTAAACGCTGAAATTCCGCCTGCATAAAGAAAGTCGGTAACAGTGCGTGCAATGCCCCATATAATAATTAACACAGGAAAAAGCAATGATTGCAAAAGTGCCGACTTGTCGTTTGTGAACATGGTACACCCCCATTTATGGAAATCGCATTGAAGCTGTTATGGTATTTATTTGTGATACCTTTTCCCCGCAATAATACTATACGCCCTGTAAATCTGCTCCAGAAGCATCACCCTTGCAAGCTGATGCGGAAACGTCATCTTCGACATCGACAGCTTTATATCAGCCATCGCCTTTATCTTTGGCGCAAGCCCGAACGAGCTTCCGATTATGAAGTTCACCGCCGACTTTCCCTGCACCGCCGTATCACTCAGCTTAGCGGCAAGCTCCTCGCTTGAAAGCTGCTTTCCCTCAATGCACATAGCAACCGTCAAAGCGTTCTTTGCGAGCTTCTTTTCTATCATTTCAGCTTCTTTTTCGAGTGCGTCCTCTATCTGCCTGTCAGACGGCTCATTCGGCAGTGCGACAGGCTCAAGCTCATATATCTTCAGCATACAGGAGCCTCCGAGCCGCTTTTCATATTCCTTGCAGGCATCTCTCAGATAGCTTTCCTTCAGTCTGCCGAGGCAGATTATATTAACACCTTGCATCAGCGTCTTTTAGCGTAGCTTTCAAAGCGGCGCTTCTCCTTTGATGCCAGCTTTCTGCGCTTGGAGTTTTCTATCGTTCTTGTAACGATAAAGCAGATAAGCAGTACAACTATTCCGACAGCCGAAACCTTGAACCACGGCTTGTCGAACTCGTCCTTTGCTTTTTCTATATAATATTCCACGTCCGATCTTGCAACATTGTTGTTTGCCACAAGGTTCATCGTGGTGATAGTTTCGCCCTTGAATTTAACGTCCATTACGCCGAGTATATCACCCTTTTTCACGGGAGCATGTACGCTTTCGTATGCCTTAAAGACCTTCTGCACTCCCGATTCCTTTACCGATTTCGGCATAAGCGCCGTGTAGTCGCTTTCGGGTGTCAGTATAACGTGCGTTGCGCTCTCTCCCATTTCGACCTTGACTTCGGTTATCTGCTCGTCCTTATTTACTACAGTAGCCATTTCAAAGTTTGTGAATGCCCACTTGTAGAGGTTGAGTGCGTCCACCATCGAATACCAGTCGTCATAGTATTCTCCGTTCTTGTCCTTTACCGGTGCGCCGAGCGTCACAAGGATATAGTTGTACTGATTCTTAGCGGCTGAAACAAGGCATCTTCCGGCTTCGTCCGTAGTACCCGTCTTTGTGCCATATGCGTATTCATATTCGTAAACACTGCCGGGACGAAGAAGTGAGATAGTGCTGTAAATAGAGTAGCCGTCGGGGTTAGCGTCATTTTTCGGCATCTCATATTCATAGGTGCTTGTTATTTTCTTGAACAGCGGAAATTTGTCGTAGGCGTATTTTGTCATTTTATACAAGTCTTCCGCAGTTGTGTAGTTGTTGTCGTTATGCAGACCGTGAGCGTTCACAAAGTTTGTTCCGGTACAGCCAAGCTCCTTCGCTTTTTCATTCATCATTCCGATAAACTTTGTGATGCTTCCTCCGCCTATATTATAGGCAAGAATGTTTGCCGCTTCACAGGCAGACGGGAGCATAAGCGCATACAGACAGTCCTTGTATGTCAGGTTGTCCTGCAGCGGCTCTATCGCCGCATTTGACGGGTCGCTGTAGTTCGGGTCCTCGTAGAAATCGTTGAAGCAGTCATAAGGCACTTCCACCTTCTTTGACAAAGCGCCCTCGGACAGATGCTCAAGCGCAATTATGCAGGTCATTATTTTTGTGGTTGAAGCAGGGTACATTTTCTTGCTCTCGTTCTTCTTGTACACCACATCTCCCGTATCGGTGTTGACCATATACACAGCCTCGCTGTATATCTTGTCGGTGTTCGGGTCAAAATCATATACCTCGTCGTCGTTTTCCGCAAAAGCGGTAACGGAAAGCGAGCATAACAGCATAGCCCCGCAAAGCAGAGCAGATGCAAAGCGTAATATCTTCTTCATAATTTATTCCGTTCCTTTTCATCGGAGATTTTTAAATATGTTCCCTATTATTGTATCACATATCACCGAAAAAGAAAAGACTTTTTTGCTTGTTAATATTTTATTTTGCGTATTCTCCTTGTCGGCTTTCCTTTTTTGTGTTAAAATAGAATAAGAATTCTCTTACAATTCGGCAAGAAAGCTGTATCTGCCGAAAAAGCGGAGTAAAATACAAGGGGGTGAGAGTATGAACGGAAATGTGCGGAGAAATGCCAAAACAGCTTTTGTATGCGTATTGTTTATAATAATAGTTTCTTTGTTTTTCTATCTTCTTACCGCAGGCACAATGCCGGAATCTGTCGATATACCGTCTGCGGACAAAATAGCGGATGTCGATTTGTCAAAGCAAGGTGTCGGTATAGATATATCCTCCGGCGAATATTACACAGGACGGCTGTATACTCCGGACGATTTTGCAAAAGGCGATATATCGCAGGGCGATCCCGATGATAAATATGCCACATTCCGCATAGTACTGCCCCTTGAAAAAGGTGTCACATACGGACTTTCCGGAGAAACGGCGACCTATGCACAACAGGTTTATATTGACGGAAAACTGCTCAGCGAGGTCGGTAAGGTGTCCGACAATGCCGAAGAATTTGTCCCTGCGACAGACAGATACACGCTATATTTCACCGCACAGGCGGATACTGCGGAAATAATAATCCGTCACGCATGGTTTAATCACAGGACAGGCACGATACAAAAGCTGTGCCTTGCAAAAGCTCCGCTTATATCCGCAAACGAAAGGGCACAGACCGTTTGCGACGGACTTATTGCGGGAACTCTGCTTGCTATGGCAATATTCTTTTTCGGAATGTTCCTTCTCGGAAACAGAAAACGCAGTATGATGTGGTTTTCACTCACCTGTCTTACTGCGGCTCTGCATTATCTCATATATGAAAGCAAGCAGATAGGCGTACTGTTCCCCTATCTTGACTGGTACACTGAGCATAAGCTCGAATACATCACGAATATACTTTACTTCGTGTTTATACTGCTCTATGCCTTTGCCGCACTCGGATTAAGACCGCATAAGCGTTTTGTTGTGACCTCTATATGCTCGGCAGGTGCGATATTGCTGTTCTACATCTTTACGCCGTCAACCGTTTATACGCATTTTACCGTTGTTGCAGGCGCTGTTATGGCGGTATATCTGATTCTTTCTTCTGTATATATCTGTGTTACGGCGGTAAAACACAGGCTTATGGGCTACATCGACAGCATTATAGTATGCTCTACCGTTGTGCTTACCACAGTCGTTTATTTGATAGAAGGGCTTACCTACTTCACGAAGATATTCTATATCCGCTCCTATGCGACTATATTGTTCGTGTTCTGTAATGCGGTCATGCTTACTATAAATCTGTCCAGAACAGAGCGCCGCCTTGACGAATCGAAACAGCGTGAATCGCAGGTCACCCATATGAATGAAACGCTTGAAAAGCTCGACAGGCTGAAAACCGATTTTATGCACAATATCGCCCATGAAATGAAAACTCCGCTCACGGTAATGAGCGGATACGCACAGCTTACCGAAAAACAGATAGAAAAGAATGTCGTAAACGATGAAACATTGTCAAATCTTGAAACGATTTCAAGCGAGGCTCAGCGTCTGTCCGATATGGTGACAAAGCTGCTCTCGGTATCTCATAACGAGGTCACAGCAATGGAGCTGAGCAGGTTTGCCGCAAGGGACGTTCTTTCCGATGCGGCGGCGGTTTGCAGACCTATACTTGCAAAGCACGGCAACCGGCTTGTCACAAGGGCGGATAACTGCCCCGACATAATAGCAAACCGTGAAATGCTGCTTCAGGTGCTTATAAATCTGGCTGTAAATTCGGGCAAGCATACCGAGAACGGAACAGTGATATTTTCGGCAGAAAAATCCGCCGACGGTGATAATTTCGCCGTGTTCACGGTATCCGATACCGGAACGGGAATATCCCGTGAGGCACTTGCACATCTGTTTGACAAAGGCTACAGCACGGACGGCGGAAACGGGCTGGGACTTTATATCTGCCGTGATATTATAGAATCGACAGGCGGCAAAATAACCGCAGACAGCAGTGAAAACGGAGCGGTGTTCCGCTTTACCGTACCGTGTGGAAAGGAAGATGCAAAGTGAGTACGATTCTGCTTGTAGAGGACAATCCGCATATAATGAAGATAAACAGTTCGTGTCTTTCTATGGAGGATTACAGCGTTCTTGAAGCGGCAGATGCGGCGCAGTGCCGTTATATGCTGTCGAATAACGATGTCGATCTTGTGATACTCGATATAATGCTCCCTGACGGCGACGGAATATCGCTTTGCCGTGAGATAAAGGCAAAGTACGATATTCCGATACTGTTCCTGTCCGCACTCAGCGAAAACGATGATATTATAACGGCGCTGAGAGCAGGCGGTGACGATTATCTGCCGAAGCCCTACGATATTCAGGTGCTGATAGCAAGGGTAGAGGCAAGGCTTCGCTCAGTACGGAAAGATAAGCGTTATATCTCGTTCGGAAGGCTCAGACTTGATACGGTTTCAATGGCGGCATATTTTGCCGACAACGACCTGCTCACTACCCAGAAAGAGTTCTCGATACTGCTTATGCTTGCCCGAAATATCGGCAGTACAGTGCCGAAAGCCGAACTGTACGAAAACGTGTGGGGTCTGCCGTATTCCGACAACGCAAATGCGCTTTTCACGGCGGTTTCACGGCTCAATAAAAAGCTCGATGATAACAAAGCCGATGTGACTATCACCTACGAAAGAGGCAAAGGCTACGCACTTGAAAGCATATAGAATAGCAGTACAGTGCCGAAAGCCGAGCTTTACGAAAACGTATGGGGTCTGCCGTATTCCGACAACGCAAATGCACTGTTCACGGCGGTTTCACGGCTCAATAAAAAGCTCGATGATAACAAAGCCGATGTGACTATCACCTACGAAAGAGGCAAAGGCTACGCACTTGAAAGCATATAGGCTAAACAAAAACCGGTTTCTGCTTGTTTCGCATCCGCACTGCCACACTCGCCTTGTGCCAACACCCTTGCCTCCCTTGTCAAAGGTGAGGTGCTGTCGCCCGAAAAAATTCGGGCGACTACCGGAGGGATTGTCACTCCACCAACCTTTCCAAAATCGCACTATCCCTCCCGCTTTCCGTACTGCAATCGTCTATATGCATTGATATGCTTTCACATTTGCACTATCCCTCTCGCTTTTCGTAGGGGAGCGGGCTTGCCCCTCCCGTTGCACCTAATATTGCAATCCCCACAACCATTGCAAAACCGCACTATCCCTCAAAAAGCACGCACTATCCCTCAAAAAGCACTATATCCTTGCCTCCCTTGTCAAAGGGAGGTGGCTTGACGGCAAGGCACAAGCCTTGATATTGTTGCTTTCTGTTTGTGACACGTCCACCTTTTTTATTTATCAAACTTTTCTGCTGTCAAGACGGAGGGATTGCTTTATACCCACCAACCTCTCCATTCCCGCAACCATTGCAAAAGGACAACAACCCTTCGCCCCGCACTAAACTTGCCTCCCCTCGAAAAAGGGGAGGTGGCTTGACGGCACGACACAAACTTTTGCTCTGTTGCGTTTTACTTACAACACGTCCGCCTTTTTATTCACTAAACTTTTATGCCGTCAAGACGGAGGGATTGTCACTCCACCAACCTTTCCAAACCCGCACTATCCCTCTCGCTTTTCGTAGGGCGAGCGTCTGTGTGTGCTTGTATGCTTTCACATTTGCACTATCCCTCTCGCTTTTCGTAGGGGAGGAGCTCGCTCCTCCCGTTGCACCAATCCTTGTTGTTTCCACTAATCTTTGCAAAAGAACACTTATCACTTGCCTTACTCGCCCCTCCCGTTGCACCTAATACTGCCATTCCCACAACCATTGCAAAATCGCCACCATCCCTTCGCCTCGCACTAAACTTGCCTCCCCTCGAGGCACAGTCATATATGCAATAATTGGTCAGCA